>JAESGW010000301.1_pt1 | contig 71449 bp, 72 predicted proteins | sample 9269791 | NCBI WGS metagenome assembly JAESGW01 (sample SAMN16773120, study PRJNA677053) | algae metagenome | isolation source: Aphanocapsa lilacina HA4352-LM1 and co-occurring heterotrophs from near cave... | place: USA: Maniniholo cave, near Haena, Kauai, HI | collected 2009-07-28 | reverse complement strand
GCTCGTAGACCAGCACGTCCTGGTCCTGGGGGGTGCCCAGACGATGGAAGTAGAGCTTCTGAAAGTAATTGACATCCTGAAACTGGGTGGCGGCGTTCGGCTCGTCGTAGCGGCTGTAGAAAAAGCCTGTGCCGTCTTTGCTCCAGGACGCTTCAGAGAATTTGACCCACCGGATGACATCGGGCAGATCGCGGCCGGTTGCGACTTCGCGCACGCGCCACTGCTGCCAGTCGGAGCCGGAGGCGGCGGTGCCATAGGCCAGGTACCTGCCGTCGTCGGTGATGTCAATGCCGGTGAGTGCCACCGTACCGTCTTTGGAGAGTGCATTGGGATCGAGCAGTACCCGGGGCGTTTCGCCCAACTTTGCCGCAGTGTACAGGACACTCTGGTTTTGCAGGCCGCTGTTGCGGGTGAAGAAGAACCGGCCCCCTTCGCGGTTGGGAATACCGTACTTCTCGTAGTTCCAGATCTTGGTGAGCCGTTTTTTGATGGGCTCGCGGTCGCGAATGCCTTGAAGGTAGGCGAAGGTGACTTTGTTTTGCGCCTCCACCCAGGCTCTGGTTTTGGGAGAATTGGAATCTTCAAGCCAGCGGTACGGGTCAGCTACGCGGGTGCCGTGGTAGTTGTCAAATTGATCGGCCCGCTCGGTAGGCGGATAAGTCAGTCTCGGAGCACTCGCCGCCAGATTCTGGGCAAGGGCGCCAGAAGCATCCAGCAATATCGCCAGGGCGAGAGCACCTAATCCGAACAGGACGTTCATAGTCAGATCCACAGCGCGCTAAAGATTACGCTCCAGGCTAACCGAACGCCCCGCCGGGCGGCAAAACCGCCCTACAATCCGGTGGAGGCTTTCTGGAAGCGGCGATTGATCTCATCCCAGTTGAGCGTGTTCCACCAGGCGCCCAGGTAATCGGCGCGGCGGTTCTGGTACTTGAGATAGTAAGCGTGCTCCCAGACGTCGTTGCCCAGGATCGGGTATTTGCCGTCGGTAATGGGCGAATCCTGATTGGCGGTGCTCACGATCTCAAGCTTGCCGCCGGGATTGCTCACAAGCCACACCCAGCCGCTACCGAAGCGCTTGGTGCCCGCCTCGTTGAACTGGGTCTTGAAGGCGTCGAAGCTGCCGAAGTTGGTGCGCAGGGCGGCGGCGATCGGACCGGCGGGCTCGCCGCCCCCTTTGGGCTTCATGATCTCCCAGAACATCGTGTGGTTGACGTGGCCGCCGCCATTGCCGCGCACGGCGGCACGGATATCCTCAGGGATCTGCTTGAGATCGCGCAGGAGTTGCTCGGGCGATCTTTTTTGCAGATCCGGATACTTCTCGATCGCTTTGTTGAGATTGTCCACGTAAGACTGGTGGTGCTTATCGTGGTGAAGCTTCATGGTTTCTGCGTCGATATAAGGCTCAAGAGCGCTGTAATCGTAGGGGAGGGGGGCAAGTTTATAGGGATAGCCCGACGCCGATGTCGACGCCTGGGTGGCCGATGGTTGGGTGGACGGCATCGTGACCGAAGGCGGTTGCACCGACGGTACGGTGACGGTGGGCGGGGTAATCGTCGGTGTCGGGATGGTGATCTGGGCTTCGGCAGCTGTGGGCAACAACGCGGCAGCGACAAGGCAGAGGATGGCGGCCAGCGTGGATACGGAGCATTTCATCGAGACGAACTCCTGGCAGAGTGAACCGGCTTTTGTCCCAGGTGAACCGCAAGGGTCACTCCCGGCTAGAACATCGCCGGCAGCCTCCAGTGCTGGAGGACATCGAGCCTCACCTGTAAACAAAACATCCAAAACCATCTTGCGCCTCCCCTCGGCGAAGCGATTGAGCTTTTGGTCCGGTCCCTCAAGAACCGCTCTACCATTCGAGGCCGAGTTGCTCGCTTTCGGTAGGGCAGTCGCGGGGAAAGGGGCGCTCTGCCAGGCCCAATTTGCGCACAAGCAGCATCGCCGACCCCGGCGAGAAACCCTCGAAATGGTTGTCAAGCAGCGCATAGACGCGTTTGCCGTCTTCCGTCAGGCGCCCAACGGCCGCCGCCCACGCATCGAGGGTGCCCGTGCGGTCGAATTGCCGGTGGGTAAAGTGCTCCAGACCGTTGGATTTGGATCCCATCAGCCGCAGATAGAGCCAGTCGGTGGGCAGCCTGTCGAGCCAGGCGAGCGCCAGTGGTGTCGGTATCCAGGGGGTATCCCCGAGGGCCAGGGCGACCCGGTGGGCCGCCAACAGATCGACTGTGCGCTCACTGAGCCAGGCAGGATCGCGAAATTCAATGGCAAAAGGCAAATCCGCAGGCAGGTGGGGCAAAAAGCGCTCCAGCACCGTCAATTCATGCGCTGCGAACGACGGAGGCAACTGGATGAGAATGGCCGCCAATTGGACTCCCAAGGGGCGGGCGCATTCACAAAAGGCCAAAAGGGTAGCCCTTCCCCGCGCAAGACGGTACTCGTGGGTGAGGGTACGGGGCAATTTCAGAGTAAAGCGAAAGGTCTCAGGCACCTGGGCTGCCCAGCTCTTGACCACCCGAATCTGAGGAACCGCATAAAAGGTCGAATCGACCTCCACCAGATCGAACGTGCGGGCGTAATGCTCCAGTTCGCGGGCGGCGGGCAGCCGGGGCGGGTAGAACGGGGCCGCAAGATCCTCGGCATCCGTAGAAGCTATCCGCCAATCTGGGTAACGCCAGCCCTGACAGCCGACGTAGAGAAATGTGTTTTCGGACATCAAAGCCATGCCCCGGCCGAACGTGCACTTGCCCCAGATCTTAGCCGCCGGGCTGATAGGATCGCCTGTGGTCCATTCTTGTCTTGTCGGACAATGACGACCGTTCTGCGATTCAGCGAACGCCCGCTCGTTCGCATTGCGCTCTTCTTGGCCGGACTGCTGGCGCTATGGTTGCCGGGGGTGCTGGCGTGGCTCCTCGCAACTGGGTGGCGACCGGGGATGCCCTTTGAGACGCTCACTACCTCCCAAACCCTTGGGGTAGCCGTGATCTTGTACGCGGCTATCCTGGCAGTGCTGTGGCTTTTGGCTCACCGCCTCGACGGCCGCTCCCTCGCCCAGTACGGCCTGGCCCGCGACTGGACCAATCTCCTCCTTGCAGGCATCGGTCTTGTCATCGGGGTGGTGGGACTCAGTCTGCTGGTCGCGGCCGAAGCCGCCCTGGGTTGGGTGAGCTGGCATCCCGAAAAATTCGCCGACCTGACCAGCCCTGTTGTCGATGGGCTCGCGGTCGGCCTGGCGGTCGGCTTTATCGAAGAGCTGCTCTTTCGGGGCTTTTTGCTGCAAACGTTCGCCCAGCGCTATGGGGCCTGGGCGGGAGCGGTAGCGAGTGCGGCGCTGTTTGCTGCTGCGCACTTCATCAAAGCCCCCGAAATCATCCTCGCCACCTGGCCGCAGTTTCCGGCGCTGTTCGCAGCCGGGCTGCTGCTCGCATTCGCCCGCCTGCGGAGCGCCGGTCGTCTGGGGCTTGCCGTCGGACTGCACGCCGGCTGGGTGTGGACCTATTACGTCGTGAGCACCCGGGGTTTGGCCCTGTACGACCGGCCTGAAGTGCCCCAGTGGCTCACCGGTCTAGGGGGACATCCCCTGGCCGGAGCTGCCGGGGTGCTGCTTTTGGCCGCCGTCGCCCTGCTGCTTGCCCGCCTGCCGCTGCCCACCCCAGAAAAATTGCCGAAGCACCGTTGACATCTCTATCCAGAATGGATATATTATCCACATCGGATACATCCGATGTGGATAGCTTCTGGGGTGGGTTCCTGCCCTCGGGCCTTCCCACAGGCCGGCTCATTGAATCCATCGTTTGCCGATTCACTAAATCTGGAGGATGTGCTATGCTCCGTGCTTCCCGTTTTGTCGCGCCTGTCTTTTCACCGGCCCGCCGCGTTCGGTTCGCCCTTGGGTGGGGGCTGCAGATCGTCCTCGCCTTCGCTGTCCTGGCCACCGCCGCGTTCGGATTTCAGCAGGCGGCAGGACAGGCGCGCTTCGACTCCCGCCCGCAACTGGCGACCACAAAAACCTATACTCTTCCTGAAGTCGTCGTCACTGCCAAGCGCCGCCGGGGTGCACCCGCGCCGGCCCGAGGCGCCTCCCCGGCTCGCCTCGGAGGCTTCCAAGAAAATTCCTGGTAGCTGGCTGTCTTCTGCCTGCTCAAGGTTGGAGCGGTTGACGGAAAACCGTTCAGCCGATAAATTGTCCATATCAGATATATCCAGAACGGATAAAGTTCCTGCATTCATGAGCATTCCTGTGCCGGACCCGAGATCGTTTTTGCCGCTGACCCCGGCGGCCTTTCATATCCTGCTGGCCCTCGCCGAGGGCGAGCGCCACGGCTACGGCATCAGCAAAGAAGTCAAAGATCGCACCGACGGCGCGGTGCGGCTGGGGCCGGGGACGCTCTACCGTTCGATCAAGCAACTGTTGGGCGACGGGTGGATCGAAGAGTCCGACGAGCGGGCCGACCCGGATCTCGACGATCAGCGCCGCCGCTACTACCGGCTCTCGCCTCTGGGGCGGCGCATCGCCGCCGCCGAGGCCGCCCGGCTTGCGGACCTGGTCGACCTGGCCCGCGCCCGCCGGCTGCTCCCTGGCACAGATCCGGCCTAGCCGCGATCTGCCAAACACCGGTGAAACATAAGACCTCCTTTCCCCTGAACTGGTTCGGAAGTCGGGAAGCAGACCAAACGCTATTTCCGAAGTCTTGCGAGCACGAGGAAGCTCAAGATGAACGCGGCAGCGCGCTTGAGCGGGTTGGTGGGTCCCGGTTGGCCTGCAGAATCTCGTGCGTCTGGGTCGAGCCTCGCCTCAGCACCGACGGCCTGCAAAGCAGGCAGGGCCGCCGGCTCGGCGGGCGCTTCGACTGCCTGGGAGTACTGGCTCGGGCCAATACCCTGGCGGGCGAGCACGCTTTGCTCGATGGGCATGGCATTGTCGGAAGGCACGATCTGCGAGCCGTACTTCTTGGCGAAGACCTTGGTAAATTCGGCCCCGAAAAAAAGAATCTGCACCGTGTAGTAGACCCACACCAGCACGACCACCAGCGAGCCCGCCGCCCCGTAGCTGGAGCCGAAGCTGCTCTGGCCCAGGTAAAGCCCGATGAGCGACTTGCCCAGTACGAACAGGATCGCCGTCATCGCGGCACCAATGGCGACGTCCTGCCAGGCAATTTTGACGTCCGGGAGCACCTTGTAAATCATTGCGAACAGGAGCGTCGTGATCGCAACTGAAACAAGCACGTCCACCAATCCCGGCACGAAGCCGGGCATCGGCAGCAAGGCGCCGAAGTAGCCGGTGACGGCGCTGACGACGGCGCTGACGACCAGCGACACCAACATCAAAAAAGCGATCCCGAAGACCATCGAAAAGGAGACGAAGCGCTGCTTGACCACCTCCACCCAACTGCGGTCGGGCTTGGGTGCCACGCCCCAGATGGTGTTGAGAGCGTCCTGCAACTCGCCGAACAGCCCCGAGACGCCGAAGAGGATGGCACCAAGGGCGATGGCGGTGGCGGTGAACCCCGAGGCGGGATGGTAGGCGCTTTTGACCAGTTCCTGGATGGCCGACGCACTCTGCTGGCCCACCAGACCGGCAATCTGGTTGTCGAGCTGGCCGCGCACCGCATCTGGACCCAAGAAAAACCCGGCAACGGCGATCACCACCACCAACAGTGGTGCCAGCGAAAAGAAGGTGTAGTAAGCAAGGGCCGCCGCCAGGCGCGGCACCTTGTCATTCGACCACTCCTGGCCGGTTTCTTTGAGTAAGTCGAGTCCCTTCTGCCAGAGGGGCAAGGGGGCGGGCTGCGGGTTGGTCATCGGTTTGGAACTGTAATGCACACCTCGACATCATCTCATTCGGGTGGCGCGAGCTTCGTCTTCCCCAGGTGGGTAAGTACGGCTGTGGCTGTCCTTCCCAAGAAAGAGGCCAATTCAGGGTTGAGTTTTCTGGAGAGCGGCGAGCAGTTCGGCCCGGTCCGGGGTGCTGCTCGCAAAGACCACTTCTCGAAGCCAGCCGTTGAGGGGCGACGGCTGGGCGGGTTTTTTGTCCGCCCGGGCGTAGGCACCCGCTTCGACATCCTTGACAAAGGCGATCCAGAGCTTGAAAAATTGCTGCTGCTGAGTAGGAGTGAGCCGGATCTGCGTGCCGACCTCGGCGGCACCGCCTTTGCGGCGGGTGAGCAACAGCCGGTCGCTGAGCACAACTCCCTGCAGGAAGTCACTGCCGATGAGCATCGAAAAGGAGATCGGATCGCTGCCGCCCAGGGCGATTTTGGCTTCGCCGGGGGTGGGCGTGTCGGCGGCACGGGTACGGCCGCTCTGCCGCTGCAGGCTCGCGATTAATTCCTGGCGGGTATTGAGCAGGATCGCTTTGGCTTTTTGCAGCCGCTCCGCCGTACCGGGGATCTCCAGAAGCATCTGTTGCGTCCTCGGATCGCCGTAGAAGCGACTGGCCATCCAATAGGAAAATTCCCTGGGTTCGCTCGGCAGTTTGGGGAGGTCCACCGTGCGCTTGAGCACTTCGCTCGAAAGGCCCACCACGTCCTGAAGCAGTTGCTTAATCTCGATCGCCAGCGGCTCCAACGCTTTGCCGGACGGTCCCTCGTCAAGCCAATCCACCGCCGCCAGCAAAAACGGATCGCGCTGGGTATAGGAGCCGACCCGGAAGCGCCGCCCGCCCTGGGTGAGCATATTGAAACCACCGCCACCGAGCTGCTCGATGTAGAGAATGTCGGCCGTGCAACCGATCGCGGCGGGTTTATGGTTGGTTTTGAGCACGACCCCCAGCCGTCCGTCGCCGTTGAGTACCGCGCCCATCATCTTGCGGTCGCGGGGCTGGGCAATGCCCAAGGTGAGCGGCTGCCCCGGAAAAAGAACGACCTCGGGCAACACTACCAAAGGCAGGGTTCGGGGAGGATCGGCGGCCTTCGCTGCAAAACCCCCAGAAGCGGCACTGGCCAGACTCCCCAAAATAAAGCGGCGGCGAACACCCATGGCCGGTTATCTCCGATTGGCCCTTCTGGGATTCAATGTACGCCACCGCAGCGCGTCTGTCCTTCTCAGTCCTGCGGGCTAGCAGCCCTTCTGTCAGTAGATTGATGAACAGCAGGTCCCATCTTGATAACGTTGGAGTGTCAAAGTGGAATCTTTGGTTATGGAAAGTTTGCCCATTATTTTGTTGGTTGTCGGATTTATTGCTGCGGTCACCTTCGGCTCGGTTGCCTGGTACAACTCCAAGCGTCCGCCGGGTTGGGAAGCGGCGAAAAAGCCCGACGTCGTACCGGACCTGACCCCGGATCAGAAGCGTTGGCCCAACAAACCCAATCCCTCCGACGCAACCAGCCCCGAGAATGTTATCCGCGAATAAAAAGCTTCGCGACTTTCCCACTGCGGTCTTCCACTGAGCCGTTGCGGCTCCCTGGCTCGGGAAGCCGCTTTTTATCGACGGCACCGATCGCCAAAACGGCCGGGGAATCGATTCCTCGGCCGCTATAGGTCTCGAGAGTTGAACGCCACCGCTACCAGCAGCGCTCTAGATATTGCTGCTCAGATTGCAGCGCCGTCAACAACCGTTTGTCGCCGCTCTGTCGCGCTCTGACGATGCGCCCATCGAGCTGCCGTTTCCAGTTTTCTAACTGCAACCGGCGAAAGTGGCTGATGCGTGTGCCTTCGCTTTTTCCCCAAAGTTTCATCTGCGCCTACCCATCTATCACCACTCCAATTCTACTCAAAAACAAGTGCTTTGTAGCAAGTTACACATTTTGTGAGGATTCCTTAACTGCCTCCGGCAATCTCCGGTGGGGAAGGTTCGATGCCGTCTCCGGCCGGGGGCGGATGCCGCTGGGCCAGGCGACCCAAGATACCGGGCTCCGGGGGGGGGCGCTCGCCGCGCAAGCTGCGCACCCAGGTGCGCAGGGCCGCTGCCCAGGGAGTCCGGCCGGTCGTACTGTGCAGATCCACGATGCGCCCAACCAGCCAGACGAGCGTCTCGGTCGCGCCCACCGGCCGCAGAACGACCCGCTGGGCCTCCCGGACCAAAGGCATGCCGACGAAAAAAAGACGGCAGTCGATGCGGCGAGCAGCAAGCCAGCCGGTCATCGGGGCGAGGCGGGCGATCAGTTGGCCGCGGCCGCCGCCCGCCGCGGCGAGCAAATCGCACTTGGTGAGAACGATGGCGAAGGCGTAGGGCAATCCCGCCTCGGCCGCGAGCAGCGCGATCGATTTGACCATTTCCAGGATGGTCTGCAGCCGGTCCGCGTAATCGTCGCGGTTGTACAACGCCAGGGCATCCAGAAAAACGCAGCAGCCGTGGGAATTGAGCACCATGGCGCGCAGGCGGCCGTCGGGTTGCTCGCACAGCTCGCCCGGGATGTCCTGCCAGTCGAAGTGACAGAGGGTCTTTTGGCCGCTCCAGTGACGCACGCGCAGGTGAAAGTGAAAATCGGTGACCTTGATGGTCGCGGGCGGATAGTGGCCGGTGCGCCCGATATAGGCGAGCACCTGCTCCAGGTGGCGGCGGGAGATCTCGTCGTCGCAGTCGAACCAGGCGGCGGGCCGTGCGTCCTCAGTCTGCCGCCACTCGGCGTAGCTGCCGGCCAGAAAGACGGTTTTGCCCACCCCCCTCTGTCCGATGCTCAGCAGGCAGAACGTCTTCAAGGGCGGCTCCGTGCACCACCCCTACAATACGCCTGCCGGGGCCGGGCTGGATGCAGGGGAGACGCCCTAGGGGGATCGCTCGCCGGTCTGCACCCGCCATAGCGCCGCGTACAGACCGCTTTGGCGGAGCAAGTCGTCGTGGCGGCCGTGCTCGACGAGGCGCCCGCGGTCGATGACGCGGATGCAATCGGCGGTCCGGACGGTCGAGAGGCGGTGGGCGATCACGATCGTCGTGCGCCCCCGGGTGATGCGCTCCAGCGAGCGCTGGATGGCCGCCTCCGTCTCGTTGTCGACGGCGGAGGTGGCTTCATCGAGGATGAGAATCGGCGGGTCTTTGAGGATGGCGCGCGCCAGGGCGAGGCGCTGGCGCTGGCCGCCGGAGAGTTTCTGGCCGCGCTCGCCCACGACCGTGTCGTACCCCTGGGGCAGCTCGCCGATAAATTCGTGGGCCTCCGCCGCCCTGGCCGCCGCGACGACTTGCTCGGGCGAGGCGTCGAAGCTGCCGTAGACGATGTTCTCGCGCACCGTTCCGGGAAAGAGAAACACCTCCTGGCTCACCAGGCCCACGGCCCGCCGCAGATCGGCCAGGGCGATCTCGCCCAGGGGGCGTCCGTCCAGGGTGATCGCCCCGGCCGTGGGTTCGTACAGCCGCAGCAGCAGTTTGACCAGCGTGCTCTTGCCGGAGCCGGTGGGACCGACGATGGCCGTCGTCTTTCCGGCGGGGATCACAAGCGAAAAATTCTCCAACACCGGCTTGCGCCCCCGGTGGGCAAAGTGCACCCCGGCTAGAACAATCTCGCCGCGCGCCGCGGCGGCGGGGAGCGGCTGGTTCCCGACGAGGACAGCAATGGGAGTATCGAGCAAGTCGAGCACCCGGGCGGTCGAAGCCATCGCCCGCTGGTAAAGATCCAGCGTCTGGCCCAGGCGCGTCAGCGGCCAGAGCAGCCGCTGGATCAGATAGACCAGCACGCTGTAGTTGCCGACCGAAAGACTGCCCGACGCCACCGCCATCCCGCCGAACAGCAGCGTGGCCACAAACCCAATCAAGATCAAAATCCGGATGAGCGGTACGAAGGCGGCGCTCACGGCGATGGCGCGACGGTTGCTCTGGCGGTAGGCGTCGCTGTCGGCGCGCAGGCGTTCGAGCTCGAACGCTTCGCTAGCAAAGCTTTTGATTGTCGTGATCCCGCCCAGATTGTTGGCGAGGCGGGCGCTCAGCAGGCTGACTTTTTCGCGCACCTCGGCGTAGTAGGGGGCAAGCAGTCCCTGAAAGGCGATCGATCCCCAAAGAATCAACGGCATCGGCAGCAGCGCCAGCCAGGCGACCCCGGGGGCGAGATAGACAAAGATGCCGCCGATGACCAGGACCGTGGTCACCACCTGCAGCACTTCGTTGGCGCCGCTGTCCAAAAAGCGTTCCAACTGGTTGATGTCGTCGTTCAAGACGGCCAGCAGCCCGCCGGTGCTGCGCTCCTCGAAGTAGGCAAGTTCGAGCCGCTGCAGGTGGCCGTAGGCGTCCAGGCGCATTTCGTGCTCGATATCCTGGGCAAGGTTGCGCCACAACCTGCCGTAGAGGTACTCAAAGAGCGATTCGAGCGCCCAGATGAACGCACTCAGGGCCGATAGCAGCGCCAGTTGGCCAAAGACGTCAGCAATCCCGAGGCGGGCCAGCCACGAATTTTGCTTCTCGACCACCGCGTCCACCGCCGCGCCGATGAGCACCGGCGGGGCGAGATCAAAAATTTTGTTGAGTACCGAGCAGCCGGCCGCCTGCCAGAAGCGGGTGCGGTAGGCCCGGCCATAGGCCAAAAGCCGCCACAGCGGATGGGTGGCAAAACCGGTGCGCAGGGATTTGAGAACTCCGGACACCGCACGCTGGGGTTGAGAACTTTCCAAGGCTAACCCGACCGGGGCGGCGCTCAAAATTCGCTAAGTTCCAGCAGCGTCTGTTGCGACCAACAGGTGACAAAGCCGTCGTTCCAGCGCACAAAGCGCACGTTGCCGTCCTGGGAGACAACGATGGCCATCGCGTCGTGCAACTGGTGGCACAGGCGGTAGGCGGAGCGGTGGCGGGTTCCGACGCTCGCGGTCGATTCGAAACTCACCTGCTCGCCTTCGAGATCGAGGGCGCGCGCCACCACCCGCACATCGACGTTGTCGCAGGCGATAAATCCACCAAAACCCAGCAGCTCAAAGCGCCGAGTCATGACCACCGCGCCGTCGACCGCCGCCAGATCCGCCACAAAGTGGGCGGTCTCGAAGAGGGCTTCGTCGAGGGTGGCAAGCAGGGGGTTGTTGCTCTGCTCGTACTCGCGCCAGCCCACCGGCCGTTCGCTGCCGCCGTTGAGGGCGGCCAGGGCATTCATGATCTTCAGCAGCAGCGTGCGAAAGCGCGCCTGTGGCTCCTCCGGCTTGAAGCCGTACTTAAAGCTCAGATACGGGTTCTTCTGGGTGAGCGCCTGGGCGCGATCGGGATCGACAAAGATCACCATGCCGCCGTGGTGGCGGGTGCGGATCGTGGCGATGATGCGCTTGACGATATTCTGGCCGAGCGACTGGATAGTTCGGCCATCCAGAGTGGCCCAGGGTTCTTCCGCGCGCTCGCGCGCCTCGCTGTGCAGCGCAATCAGCTCGCTTCGGACCTGGGCAAAACCGGCCGGCAGCCAATGGGAATCGAAGACGTTCGTCGCCGCCGAGAGCAAGCGGCCTTCGTTGATCTGGGCGATGGCGACGGAGCCCCTGCAGACCTCGAGGCGTCCCCGTCCACTGGTACAGATCACCAGGGCCGGGGGTAGCGGCCTGCCGGGAGCGCGCCCGCCGCGCAGCGGCCGCAACCAGCGCACGCCGGAGTGGGCGATGCCCCAGATTTTGAGTTCACCTTCGCCGTCCAGGCAGATGCCGATGAGCGAGCGGTCGAAGGTGGCCGCGGGCGAGAGCCGCCGCAGATCGTGGGGGGTAAACGGTTGCAATTCGTCGAACAGCAGGCGGTGCAACCCCTGGGGCGGACCGTCCCCCGACGGCAGAGCGACCGGTTCGCAAAAGATCAGCCGGAAGGTGACGGGGCGCTGCTCGTCGACCAGCAAACTCGCCTGATAACTCGTCGAAAGAATTTCTTCGAGCACATTCAAAGGCGGCAGCGGGGTCTCTTGGGCGACTGCGGCGCCATCGGCGGCGGCTTGTGCCTCGCTGCGGCTCCAGTGCTTGAGCACAAAGGAAGCCAGATCCCGGGGGTAAGCGTGGCTCATGCTGACTGTCGATGGGAGTAGTTCAATTGTGGCACCGCGGGCAGCTAGGAGGTGGGGGCCGCCTGCAGCTTCACCAGCAGCGTTTCGGCCCGCTTGGCGTTGAGGGTGTCGCCGCGGCCGGTGAATAACTGCCGGGCCTGGCGCAGGTCGCTAATCGCTCCGGCGCGATCTTCGATGGTCACCCGCAGGTTGCCGCGCTTGAAGTAAGCCTCGGGGTAGCCGGGGTTGAGCTTGAGCGCCTCGGTGTAATCGGCCAGGGCCTCTTTGTAGCGCTTTTGATTGAGCCGGGCGTCGGCGCGCAGTTTGTAATCAAAATCGTCGGGATCCCCTGCGAGGCCAAAAGGGAGCGCCTCCCCCTCGCGGTAGGCTGCTTCTGCCTGGGCAGCCTGGCCGAGGTTGAAGCGGGCGTTGCCCTGGATGAAGTAGATCAACGCGGTTTTTGCCCCCTGCTTGATGGCCTGGTCGCCATCTTCAAGGGCCGCCAGATTCGATCCCTGGTCGAGGCGCATCGCGGCGCGGTAGGCATAGATGTCCGCGAGCTTCGGGTTGAGTTGCAAAGCCGCATTGAAATCGTCGAACGCCCGGGTGTAGTCCCCCAGGCGCTGGTAGGCCCGACCGCGAAGGGCAAGTACGGCTGCCTCCTCCGGCTGGTTCTGAAGAATGTCGTTGTAATCGGCCACGGCGCGGGCAAATTCCCCCTGCCTGACCAGCGCCCGGGCGCGCAGCTGGCGCACGTCGATCATGCCGGGGTTGCGGTTGAGCGCTTCGCCGGTGTAGATGACCGTATCGGGGTAATTTTTGAGTGTGAAATAGGCTTTGGCGAGATTGTGGTAAACGCCGATGTCGTTGGGGTAGACGCGCAGCATCGCTTTGTAGTCGGCGACGGCACCCTGCAGGTCGTCCATTTTCAAACGGGTGTCGGCGCGTTTGCCCAGCGCCTGGTAGTACTGCGGATAGAGACGAATCGCCTCGCTGTAGTCGGCGATCGCCCCAGCGTAATCGCCCCGCTCGGCCTTCGCGCCGGCCTCGTTGAACCGCTGCTGCGCTTCGTAGCGCCCGATGCCCACCTGGGCAAGGCGGACAGGGGTTGTGCCATCCTCGGTGCGTTGGCTGGAGTGCGCGTACACTGCGGGTGAAACCCACACGAGAAGACCGGCAAGCCAGATGATCAGGTTGTGCTTCACGGACCCACCTGCGGCAAACGGGGAACATCGCGAAATCGGGCGCCATCTTAGCTCAAGCTTGCGCGCGATGGCGATAATGCGAACAACTCCCTGGTTCTGGTTCTGGTGTGTGCTTCTGGTGTTGTGGGCGGCAGCGCCTGCCCTCGCCGCCGAGGTGCAGCAGACGATCTTGTCCAACGGCCTGCGGGTACTCACCAAAGAAATCCGCACCAGCCCCGCCGTCACCGTGCAGGTCTGGTACGGCGTCGGATCGCGCGATGAGGTGCCCGGCGGCACGGGTCTGGCCCACCAGCTGGAGCACTTGATGTTCAAAGGCACCAAAGCCCGCCCGGTGCAGTTCGGCCGGCTGTTCAACGCCCTGGGGGCAAATGCCAACGCTTTTACCAGTTTTGATCAGACCGCCTACTACGCCACCGCCGGTTCGGACAAGCTGGATGCGCTGTTGCAACTGGAGGCCGACCGCATGCGCGGGGCGGTCATCGACGCCCCGTCGCTTGCCAGCGAAAGGACCGTCGTGCTCTCCGAACTGGACGGCCGCCAGAACAATCCCCGCTCAGTACTGAACGAAATGGTGCTCGCCAAGGCTTTTAATCGTCATCCCTACCGCATCACACCCATCGGCGAGCGCAAAGACGTCGAGGCGTTCACAGTCGATCAGGTGCGCGATTTTTACCGCCGCCACTACGGTCCCAACAACGCCACGCTCATCGTTGTGGGCGATTTTGAGACCGCCCGGCTGCTCAATAAGGTGCGCCGCTACTTTGGGCCGATTGAGCCGATAGCCGGTTTCAAGCCGCTGGTGCCCCCGGTTGAGCCGCCCCAGAGCGCCGAGCAGCGCGTCGAGTTGCGCCGTCCCGGCCGGGTGCCCGCCCTGCAGGTGCTCTACCGCACCCCTGCCGCGAACGACCCCGATGTGCCGGCAATCGACGTGCTCGACACGATTCTCACCAACGGCCGCAGCAGCCGGCTCTTTAAAGCGCTCATCGAGACGGGCCTCGCCACCGGGGCCGGGGGCAGCCAGTCGACCCAAAAGGACCCCGGCTGGTACAGCTTCAGCATCACCCCCCGCCAGGACCCTGAAACCGTACTCAAAGCCCTCGATGCCACCCTCGCCGAGGTCCGTAGCCGGGGGGTCACGGCGGCGGAACTGGCCCGCGCCCGCGAACAGGTGCGCGTCAGCCTGCTGTTGGGCAAAGATTCGATCGAAGCCCAGGCCAACCTGCTCGGTTCCTTTCAGACCACCTTTGGCGATTATCGCAAACTCGACACGTACCTGCAGCGGATCGACCGGGTGAGTTCGGGGGATATCCAGCGGGTGCTGCAGAAGTACTTCGAGCCCGCCAACCGCACCGTGGGGGTATTCATCCCCACCGACGGGGTGGCCACCTCTCCCCAGGGCACACCCGAGACCACCCAGGTCACCTCCTACGCGAGCGGTCAGCCGGTGGACTTTGACGCGGTGAGCCGCTACCTGCCCACCCTCGGTCAATCCGGTCCGGTGCGCGAGCCGCGGCCGGTGGAGGCGACTTTGCCCAACGGCATTCGCGTGCAGGTGCTGCGCAACCCGAGTGCGCCCACCGTGTCGGTGTTGGGCCGCTTCCACGCGGGTTCGGCCTTTGAGAATTCTGAGCGGGCCGGGATCGCCGGTATGGTGAGCGCGCTTTTGGACGAGGGCACCCGCACCCGCAGCGCCGACGAACTGGCGACGAAGCTAGAAGATCAAGGCATCCGCCTGAGCTTTCAGGCCCGCCGCGAGAACACCCTGATGCAAGCTGCGGCCCTTTCTGAAGATTTCGACCTGCTGATAGCCCTGGCTGCGGACATAGTGCGCAATCCCGTCTTCCCTGAAAAAGAATTGGAGCGCGTGCGCGCCCAGTACCTCACCAGCCTTGCCAACACCCTGGACAGCCCGGCGGGGGTGGCCCAGCGTACGTTTTACTCGCTGCTGTACCCGCCGGCGCACCCCTTTCATACCCAGATCACCGAGGCTTCTCTCAAGGCGATCACCCGCGCGGACCTGGTCGATTTTCACCGCCGCTTCTACCGGCCCCAGGACTTCATTTTGACGGTGGTGGGCGATGTCGATCCGAAGCGGGTTATTGAGCAGGTGCGCACCCACTTCGGCGATTGGCAAGTCGAAGGACCGACGCCCGAGTTGAAGGCCGCCCTGGTCACCCCGGCCTTGCGCCGCGAGGCGGTGGTCCTGCCCGGCAAGCGCGAAGCGCAGGTGATCCTGGGCGGCGTCGGCATCGCCCGCACCGATCCGGACTACTACGCGGTGCTGGTGATGAACGACATCCTCGGCGGCAACACGCTCTCAAGCCGCCTCGGCGCCCGCGTGCGCGACCAGTTGGGCCTCACCTACGGCGTCTACTCCCGCTACGCCCCCGGCGGACTCGCCGGCCCCTTCACCATTCAGATGCAGACCAACCCGGCCAACATCGAGCGGGCGGTGGCCGCCGTGAACGAAGAATTGGCAAGCTTTCGCAAAGACGGTCCCACCGAAGCCGAACTGGAACGCGCCCGCCGCTCACTGATCGATCGCTTTCCGCTGGCCCTCACCGACAACGCCGGGGTAGCCAATCTGCTGCTCGAAGAAACGATCTACGGCCTCGGCCGCGACTATCCCACCCGCTTCGTGCGTGCTTTAGAAGCGCTCAAAGTCGAAGACATCCGCCGGGTGGCCAACCGCCTGCTGCAGCCGGAGGCCTTCACCACCGTGGTGGTCAGCCCCAACCCTGCCCCGGTGGCTAAACCGGCCGCAAGAGGACCCTGATTTTGATCGATTGCCCACGAGCAACTAGAGAGGAGTTGCCGTTGGACGTGGGTGCGGCGTGCCCATCTCGGCCGATCGGTGCCAGAATTTTGCCCATGGTCATCTACTGTTTTGATGCAAAGCGGGGACGGCGATGGACGGAGCGCCTGATGGGGAGGCGTCCGCACTTTGCCTGCGTGCTGGGGTTTACGGAGACCTGTTTGATTCCAGGGATTTCGGCGGCGGGCCGGACGCCGGAGGTACGGCGCTTCACGGCTTTGGGCGACGGCGAGGTGCTGCTGGCGGGCCGCTCGGCGCGCCTGCCAAGCGCCCCGCAAGGGTACCCTTCGCCGGTGGTAATTAGCCGCGCGGTGGTGGAACTGTTGGGACTGCCGGTGCGGGTATTCGACGCCGGACTGCCCGAGACCTGCAAAGGTGCGGTCCACCTGGGCGGCTCACCGGCCCGCTGCCTGAGCACCGGCCGAGCCCTAGCACCCGACACGGTCGCTCACTTATTTTCTCAGGGTCTCGCCTGGGGCGAGCGGCTCGCGGAGGTGGGCGGCTACCTGGCCATCGGCGAGTGCGTGGCCGGCGGGACGACGACGGCGCTCGCGGTGCTGCGCGCCCTGGGTCACGCCGCCGACGGGTTGGTGAGCAGTTCCCATCCCCACTGCAACCATATCCAAAAAGGCGCCCTCGTGGACCTGGCGATTGCCAATGCCGCTTTGCCGAAGGACGCTTCCGCCTTGGCGATTCTTGCCGCCCTGGGCGACCCCGCCCAACCGGCCATCGCCGGGATGGCGATGGCGGCGAGCCGTCGGGTGCCGGTGTTGCTGGCCGGGGGGACGCAGATGCTCGCGGTGGCGGCGGTGGCCGAGCGCCTCGCAGCCGAGGCGGGGCTTGGTTGGCAACCACAAAACGTGGCGGTGGGCACCACCCGCTGGGTAGCGGCCGATCCGACGGCCGATGCGGCGCTGTTGGCGGCGCGCGTCGGGGTGGTACCGTTATTGGCCGCGTCGCTGGATTTTTCGCACTCCCGGCATCCGGCTTTGCAGGCTTATGAGCGCGGCTACGTCAAAGAAGGGGTAGGAGCGGGTGGTCTGGCGATTGCCGCCGAGCTTGCCGGTATCGACTGCGGGCGGCTTTTGGGAGCAATCGACGATTGGCTCGATCGCTGGAACTTGCCCGCGCCGGTTTGAACCCTAGTAGCCGGGCGGTTGCCAGGGAGCGGCAGATGCCCGAAGAAGAAGAACTTCACGAAGAAGATGTATCGCCTGGGGAAATAGACGAGCCGGCGATGACGCTCGAAGAACCGGAACCTGAGGAGCCGCAGCTGCTCGCGAGCCTCCCACTACGAAGACGGCAGGTAGAAATGCAAAATCCCTGGGGCCGCGAGGAGCCCAAAAGTACAAATGGCCGCCCCCGAGACGGCAACGACGACGGCCGTTTCACCCTGAGCAAAGACGCATTCATCGACACCTTCGACTGGTTGGGAGTGGAGCAACCGCCCCGGATGCCGGGCGGCGGCCGTTAGTCCAAAGCAGGTACAAAGCAGCGGACACCATTGACGGGTGGTTCAATAGATCGCTATGCGCACTTTCGGCTGGCTGGCGGTGGTTGTGGGGGCAGGGATCATTCTGTTGCCCCTCCTCTTGGTCGTCCTGGGTTCTCTGCAACCGGGCGGGTTGGTAGCAAGCCTCGACCCCGGCCGTTGGAACTTCGACAATTACCGTGCGGCCTGGGCGCAGGCCGATTTTTTGCTCGCCTTCGTCCTCACGGCTCTGGTGGCGGGAATGGTGACGTTATTGCAGGTGATCACTTCAGCCCTCGCAGGTTACGCCCTCGCCCGCCTCGATTTTCGCGGCAGGCGCGGCGTGCTGCTGCTGGTGATCGCGACGATCGTGATTCCGTACCAGGTGCTGGTGGTACCGATCTTTCTGGTGCTCAGAGCCGGAGGTTTGGTCAACAGCTTCTGGGCGCTGGTCTTGCCCACCGCCGCCAACGGCTACGGTATCTATTTGCTCAGGCAATTTTTCCTCACTGTACCGCTTGCTCTTGAAGAAGCGGCCTACATCGACGGCGCGAGCCGCCTGCGGGTGCTGTGGGAAATTTTGCTGCCGCTGTCGCGCCCGGCGCTGGTGACTTTAGGACTATTCACCTTCATTGCCGAGTGGAACGACCTGTTCAAGCCGCTGGTGTTCGCACCGGCCGGTAATCTGCTCACGGTACAATTGGCCCTCAGCCGTTTCCAGGAGACATTCGCCACCGATTTTTCGCTGCTGATGGCGGCGACGGTGATTGGCTCGCTGCCGGTGATCGTGCTATTTGCCCTCGGCCAGCGCCAACTGGTGCGCGGCATCGCCACGACGGGCTTAAAAAATTGACGGTAGCGCGACCGCATTTTTGCGCGGTCAACGATATCGACCAACACACCTCAATACCCTGGGGATCGCCTCGGTGAGGTGGTTATAATGTGGCCATCGATTCCACGATTACTGCTTTCAGAGAACCAGCCATAGACAAAATCTACGGTCCGCACAAAGGTCTCAAGCCTGCCCAACTAAGGCAACTCAGCCGCCTGTACAGCCGGCCGTTCCCCGTGAACCGCTTTTTGAGCCCTGAGTTTGCCGAGCGGCTGGCCGCCCTGAGTGCGGAGCTGGAGACATCCCTGTGCGTCTACGCCAACCGCAGAGGCCAGGTGGTGCGCGTCGGGGTGGGCACCCCCAAAGAAACCCAATTTTCGCCGGACGAACTGCCGCGCCAGGGTGCCGAGCGCCTGAGCGGACTACGCTGTGTGGCGACCCGCCTCGATGGCGACGGCCCCAGCCGCGGCGATCTGACGGCCCTCGCCCTGCAGCGCCTGGATGCGCTGGTGATCCTCGATGTGGCCATCCAGGGCCACCGGCGCCAGGGCGGCGGGCTGAGCGGCTTTGTCCAGCGCGTGCACGTCGCCAACCTGGTGCCGGACCCGCTCGCCAAGTGGGTGGTCTCGACGCCCCAACCGCTGGGTCAGGTGACCAACCAGGATTTTGACGAATTTCTCGGGGATCTCGAAGACGAATTTCGTCGGGAGTGGACGGCGCGGGCGGTCGAGAGCGACCGCGAGCGGGTCATCCTTATCGACTTTTTCTCGACGCGCACCAGCCAGCGCGCCATGGAGGAAGAACTGTCCGAACTGGTGCAACTGGTCACCAGCGCGGGCGGTGAGGTACTCAAAGTCTTTTACCAGCGCCGTGAACAGCCCGACTCCTCGACTTTGATCGGTCGGGGCAAACTCGAAGAAGTGGCCCTGAGCGTCCAGGAACTGGGGGCCAATCTGGTCGTCTGCGGGCGCGAACTGACCTCCAGCCAGGCGCGCAACCTGGAACTCGCCCTGGGGGTGCGCGTGGTGGACCGCACCGAACTGATTCTCGATATTTTTGCCCGCCGCGCCCGCTCCCACGAGGGCAAGCTGCAGGTGGAGCTGGCCCAGTTGCAATATCTGATGCCGCGCCTGACGGGCAAGGGCGAGGCCCTCTCGCGCTTGGGCGGCGGCATCGGCACCCGCGGCCCCGGTGAAACGAAACTGGAGACCGACCGGCGGGTGATCCGCCGCCGGATCGCCAAATTGCAGGGCGAAGTGGACGACCTGCAGGCCCACCGCGCCCGCATGCGCGCCCGTCGCCAGCGCAAGGAAGTGCCCGTCTTCGCTTTGGTGGGCTATACCAACGCCGGCAAATCGACCCTGCTCAACGCCCTCACCGGCGCCGGAACCCTGGTGGCGGATCAACTCTTTGCCACCCTCGATCCGACCACGCGCCGCCTGGAATTGCCCACCGGCGACGCGGTGCTGCTCACCGACACGGTCGGCTTCGTCCACGATCTGCCGCCGCAGCTCATCGACGCCTTTCGGGCCACCCTCGAAGAAGTCACCGAGGCCGACGCCCTCCTGCACGTGGTCGATCTGTCCAACCCGGCCTGGATGAACCACATTCAGGCGGTGCAGCACATCCTCGAAAGCCTGCCCATCGCCACCGGACCGCAACTACTAGTCTTCAACAAAGTCGACCGGGTCAGCTCCCAGGTGCGCGCCTTCGCTGAGCAAGAATATCCGCTCGCGATCTTCATCTGCGCCAAGAACGGCTCGGGATTTTTGGCGCTGCGCGAGGCGCTCATCCGCTGGGTGCGCTCGCTGAGCGATCTGTGGCCGCCCATGGCCGAATCGGGCACCGGCGGCGAACCGGGGGCTAATTAAATTCGAGAATTTCGTCTTCGCTAATCTCGCTTTCTTCGAGCAGGGCGAGGGCGGGACGGGCCTTCTCGCGCGCCTGCCGGTACTGCTGGCGCAGCTTGATGTAATCGCCAAGGGCGTCGATTTGCTCAAGGAGCTGCTGGGCTTCGGCCTCGGCAAGCTCGTCGTCCGAAAATAGCCGCCCAATCGCCTCGCGGACCCCGACCACCTGCTTGCGGCTCTGCTGGACCTTGAGCTTGAGGGAGACCAGATTTTTGATCTCTTTGATCGCCTTTTCGGTGTTGTTCTCTTGGGGTTGGCGTTGGCGCGATTTGGACAACTCGGTCACCCCTGGGTTGGTGGGCACCGCCGATGCCTCCGCCTGCATCCCGTTCTTGGGCTGTGTCGCTACCATGTGGAGTTCCCCGCTCGCCCGATTATTGCGGACAATTGTACTCAAAGCCTCGGTGGGCTACAAGGTGGACGGCTAAGATGGCCTGGCAGAAACAGCATGACACAATAATCCGGTTCCATGGCTTCGAATCTTGTCCAAGTGCTGGCGCGGGAATTCTCCCTTGCCCCAACCCAGGTGGAAAACACTCTCGAACTCTTTGCTGAGGGAGCGACAGTCCCGTTTGCAGCCCGCTACCGCAAGGAGCGCACCGGCGGCCTGAACGAGGTGCAACTGCGCGCCTTGGCCGAGCGGCACGCCTACCTGGGTGAACTGGAGGATCGCAAGGCGACGATCGTGGCGAGCATCGCCGAGCAGGGCAAGCTTACCGACGATCTCAAACAGCGCATCGCCCGATGCGCGACGAAAAGCGATCTAGAAGATCTCTATTTGCCCTTTCGGCCCAAACGGCGCACCCGCGCCGCCGCGGCTCGCGAGAAGGGTCTGGAACCCCTCGCTGAGCGGCTCACCACCCTCAACCGCCCCGACGCCCCGGCGGTCAGCCTGGAGGCCGAGGCGGCGAAGTTCGTGGGCGCCTCGGTGGCAAGCGTCGAGGAGGCGCTCGCCGGGGCCGCGGACATCCTGGCGGAGGCGGTGGCCGAGCGGGCGCCGCTGCGCGCCTGGGTGCGCGATTATCTGCTCAAATCCGGAAGTTTCGCCGCCCGCATCAAGCCCGACTTCCCGGCGGGCACCACCAAATTCGAGATGTACCGCGACTACCGCACTGCTGTGCGCAATGTCGCTCCCCACAACCTGCTCGCTCTATTTCGGGGTGAGACCGAGGGAGTGCTCGCAGTGGATCTGGAGTTTGATGAGCGCGCCGTGCTGGGTGATCTCGAGACGCGCGAGATCCGCACCAGCGAGCCGGCCCTGCGCCGCTTCTGGCAACAGATGCTCCAGGACGCCTTCCAGCGGTTGTTCAAAAATTCTCTCACCGGCGAAGTGCGTGCCCTCAAAAAGCAAGAAGCCGACCTCGCCTCGATTCAGACTTTTGAGGCCAATTTGCGCGCATTGCTCCTGGCGAGCCCCGCCGGCCGCCGGCCGACCCTGGCCATCGATCCGGGTTTTCGCACCGGCTGCAAAGTGGCGGTCCTCGGTCCTACGGGCACCTTTATCGCGTACCAGGCAATCTTTCCCCACCAGGGGGCGGACCGGCGCGCCCAGGCAGCAGGGGTGCTGCGGGAGCGGATCGTTCGCCACCGTATTGAGCTGATTGCCGTCGGCAACGGCACCGCCGGGCGCGAGACCGACGCCTTCGTGGGCGAGGTGATCGCTGCGCTCGATCCGCAGCCCGTCAAGGTGATGGTGAGCGAGGCGGGAGCGTCGATCTATTCGGCGAGCGAAGTGGCCGCCGCCGAGTTTCCGGATCTCGACGTGACGGTGCGCGGAGCAATCAGCATCGGCCGGCGGCTGCAAGATCCGCTCGCCGAACTGGTCAAGATCGATCCCAAGTCGATCGGTGTAGGCCAGTACCAGCACGACGTCGATCAAAAATTGCTCAAGCGCAAGCTGGATGAGACGGTCGAAAGCTGCGTCAACCACGTTGGAGTCGACCTCAACACCGCCTCGGCCGAACTGCTGACGTTTGTGTCGGGGATCGGTGCTGCCGTCGCACGCAATATCGTTGTGCACCGCGACACCCAAGGCCCATTTAAAAACCGCCGCGCACTGCTCAAAGTTCCCAAGCTCGGACCCAAAGCTTTCGAGCAGGCGGCCGGTTTCCTGCGCATCCGCGACGGCGACAACCCCCTCGACAACACCGCCGTCCACCCGGAGAGCTATCCGGTGGTCCGGGCGATGGCGAGCGATCTGGGTATTCCCCTCGACCGCATCGCCGAGATTCCCAAACGCCTGCAACCGGCTGATCTCAGCCGCTACGCCAGTCCCACCGTCGGTGGGCCCACGCTGCGCGACATTCTGAGCGAACTGGAAAAACCCGGCCGCGACCCGCGCGCCGCCTTCGAGTACGCCACTTTCAAAGAAGGCATTCATGCCATCCAAGACCTCGCCATCGGCATGGAACTGGAAGGGGTGATCACCAACGTCACCAACTTCGGTGCTTTCGTCGATATCGGCGTCCACCAGGACGGACTGGTGCACGTCTCTCAATTGGCCGACCGTTACGTAGCCGACCCGAAGGCGGTGGTCAAAGTCGGACAGATCGTCCGGGTGCGCGTGCTGGAGGTGAACACGGCTTTAGGCCGCATTGGTCTGTCGATGCGGCCGGCGGCCGGTGCGCCGCCGCGGCGCTAAAGCGGTTCTAGGATGAAAGGTGAATCTTTTGGAGACCCCCATGCGCCCTTCGCGACCCGACGACGACGGCCTGCCGCGCGGCAACCCCGCCTGGTTCGACGATCTGCTCCAGTACGAAGGGCGGCCCCTCAGCAAGAAACTCGCCCTCGGCGTGGCGGTGGGCCTGATCGTGAGCTTTGCATTTTTTGGGGCGACCCTGCTGCTCTACAAACCCGTGACGAGTAAAGTTCCACCCACCCAGGCGCCTGCGCCAACCTCTTCTGAAAAGTTACGGTAGAAATTCAGGAGGTCTTCAATTGAGGGAGGGCGGCGATGGCGGATCCGGTAGATTTTTCAGACATTCAAGCGGAGGTGCCGACCTACGAGCAGGTGGCCTCCGAGTACGATGAGATCCGCCGGGGGCTGGCCCAGGCCGACTGGCAAAGCGCGTTTAGCCGTTGGGACGCGCTCAGGCGGCGGCTCGCTTCCTGGAGTGCCCTCGCCTACCTGCGCTTCAGCCAGGACACCGCCAACGCCGAGTCCAAACAGGCCCGCGACTACTGCGACGAGTTGTCGCCCCGATTGACCGACCTGGAGGTGCAACTGAAGCGGCAACTGCTTGCCGATCCTCGCCGGACGGACTTTGAAGCGCACATCGGCCTTCAAGCCTTTGCCCTGTGGGAGGCGGATGTCACTACCTTTAACCCGGCCATCGAAGCGGATCTGGTGGCCGAGGCGCGCCTGGCGGCCGAGTATACCGAACTGCTCGCCACAGCCAAACTCGAATTTGCCGGGGAAATTCTCAACCTCGAAGGGATCGGCAAGTACACCCAGCACGCCGACCGCGGGGTGCGCCACCAGGCCCAGCGGGTGAAGTGGCAGTTTTTTGAGCAGAATGCGGCTGCCCTCGACCGCATCTTTGACGATCTGGTGCGCCTGCGCCACACCATGGCCCGCAAACTCGGGTTCGACAACTACATCGCCCTGGGCTACCGGCGCATGCAGCGCATCGACTACGACGCCCAGGACGTGGCGCGCTACCGCGACCAGGTAGCGGCGAGCGTGGTGCCGCTGGCTGCACAACTGGTGGCCCGCCAGGCCCAAAACCTGGGCGTCGAGCGGGTCTACTTCTGGGACGAGCCGGTCTTCGATCCGAAGGGCAACCCCGCCCCTTTGGGCGATCACGACTGGATGATTGAGCAGGCGCGCGGGATGTTCGGTGCGATGGCCGAGCCGCTCGGGGATTTTTTCCAGACCCTGGTGGATTGCCGCCTGCTCGATCTCAAAAACCGCCCCGCCAAAGCCGGCGGCGGCTTCTGTACGAGCTTTCCGACCTACGGGATGCCGTTTATCTTTGCCAATTTCAACGGCACCAAGCACGACGTCGAAGTCTTCACCCACGAGATGGGCCACGCCTTTCAGAACTGGCAAAGCCGCGATACTCCCGTCTACGACTACCTGTGGCCGACCCTCGAATCGTGCGAAATCCACTCGATGAGCCTCGAATTTCTCACCTGGCCCTATATGGACCGCTTCTTCGGAGCTGAGGCCGAGCGCTTTCGCACCATTCACCTTGCCGAGTCGCTGCTGTTTTTACCCTACGGCGTGGCGGTCGATCACTTTCAGCATCTGGTCTACGCCCATCCGGAGGCGACCACGGCCGAGCGCAAACAGATGTGGCTGGAGATGGAGCGGCGCTATCTGCCCTGGCGCGACTACGGGGATCTGGCCTACCCGGCCTCGGGCGGGCGCTGGCAGTTGCAGCGGCACATCTACGGCTCGCCTTTTTATTACATCGACTACACCCTTGCAGGCTGCTGCGCACTGCAGTTCTGGGCCAAGGCCCAGAGTGACTACGCGGGGGCGCTCGCCGATTACGTGGCGCTGTGCCGCCGGGGGGGCAAAGTGCCCTTCCAGGAACTGGCCCGCTCGGCGGGGCTGGTCTCTCCCTTTGCCCCCGGTGCCCTCGGTGTCGTGATCGAGCGGGCGCGCGTCGCCCTGGCGCTGGCCACCCCCGATCTGAATACCACTGGCCTGCCTCCCGGCCGGGGATAGCATTGACAGGAGCCGGCCGCCGCCCTTAAGCTGTCGATGTTCGACATGTCGAACATCGACATACCGAGGACGGCAGCGATGGCACCCACACCCGAACCGCAGCGCTTTTTGCCGCTGACGGCACCTATGTTTCATATCCTGCTGGTCTTGAGCGCTGGCGAGCGACACGGCTACGCGATCATGCGCACGGTCGAAGAGCGGACGGCCGGTCAAATCCGGTTGGGTTCGGGGACGCTGTACCCGGCCATCAAGCGCATGCTGGCCGACGGCTGGATAGAAGAAGCCGGAACGCGCCTCGATCCGGCTTTGGGCGAGGAGCAACGGCGCTATTACCGGCTGACGGACTTGGGGCGGCAGGTGGCCGGGGCCGAGGCGCAGCGGCTGTACGCCTTGGTGGAAGCGGCCCGCGCCTACCATCTGTTGCCTGAAGCCGGCCAGCACCCGGCGGGCTGGGAGGGAGTTTGAAAAGCGAAGCGCGCTCTTGTCAGACGGTCCAATGGTCGGATCGTCTTTACAGCTGGCTGCTGATACTCTACCCGAGCGAATTTCGAGCCGAGTACGGCGCCGAGATGGCCCAGTTGTTCCGCGACGAGCGCCGCGACGCGCTGGCGGAGTGCGGCAGCTGGGGTTTGGCGGCGCTCTGGCTGCGCACCCTGGCGGCCCTTGTGACCACGGCGGCGGGCGAGCACCTCGATATGGCCCGCCGCGATCTGCGCTACGGCCTGCGGACGCTGCTGGCCGATCCGGGTTTCACGGTGCTGTCGGTGTCGATTCTGGCCGTCGGCATCGGGGCGTTCACGGCCCTGTTCGGCGTCGTCAACACCGTGCTGCTGCGGCCTTTGCCCTTCGCCGCCGCCGAGCGGCTCGTCGTGGTGCAACAAGAAAAAGAGCGAAGCGCCTACGGCGTTTCCTACCCGAACTTTCGCGACTGGCGCGAGCGCAACCGGGTCTTTAGCGGTATGGCCGTCTACAACGCCACCCACTTCACCCTAGCGGGCGGCGACCGGCCGCGCCGGGTGACGGGGGCCGTAGTCTCCGCCGGATTGTTCTCCCTTTTGGGGGCGGCCCCTGAACTGGGCCGCGACTTTCGCCCCGAAGAAGACCGCTTCGGCGGCGGTCCGGCCGGGCGCGTCGCGATCTTGAGCCACAGTCTGTGGCTGCAGCGCTTCAACGGCGAGCGACGGGTGCTCGGGAGGGCTCTCACCCTCAACGGCTTGTCCTACACCGTGGTGGGGGTGATGGGAGCCCGGTTTCGCTTTCCGGTGCAGAACGACCCGGTCGAGTTGTGGACGACGGTGGCCTTCGATGCCGAGCCGACTCTCTACGGGGGGACCATCCCGACAAGCCGCGGCTACCCGCACTACAGCGCCGCCCTCGCCCGTCTCAAACCCGAAGTCGGCCTGGGAGCCGCCCGCGCGGACCTGCAGCTTGTCGCCCGCTCCCTGGCCGGGGAATACCCCGCCTTCAACACCGGGGTCGGGGTACGGATAACCCCGGCCATCGAGTGGCTGACCGGGGAGGTGCGCCCGCTGCTGCTGGTGCTGTTCGCCGCCGTGGGCTGCGTTCTGCTCATCGCCTGCACCAACGTCGCCAACTTGCTGCTGGCGCGCTCGAGCACCCGGGGGCGGGAGATCGCTGTGCGGCTTGCCCTCGGCGCCACCCAGGCGCGCATCGTTCGGCAGCTATTGACCGAAAGCCTACTGTTGGCGCTCGGGGGCGGGGCCGCGGGCGGGGTGCTCGCCTTCGTCGCCACCTGGGCGCTTGGGTCTCTTCTTCCGGGCGATATTCCGCGCGCCGCCGAGATTGGGCTGGACGGCGCGGTCCTCGGTTTTGCTCTGGCGGTCTCCCTGGCCACGGGATTGGGTTTCGGGCTGGTGCCGGCTTTGCAATTTGGGCGGGGCGATGGGATGCAACCACTCAAAGACGCTGCCCGCAGTGTCAGCGGGGCAGGTGGCCGCCTGCGCTCCGCTTTGATCGTGGCGGAGGTGGCCCTGGCGATGGGGCTGCTGGTGGGGGCGGGGCTGCTCGTCCAGAGCTTCGTGCGCCTGAGCAACGTCGATCCGGGTTTTTCTGCGCGTGGGGTGCTAAGTTTTCAGGTCGATCTGCCTGAGATTGCCTATCCGCAAGGTTCGTCCCAGGTGACGCAGTTTTACCGGCGCTTGCTGGAGCGCATCGGGGAGTTGCCCGGCGTCCGCTCCGCCACCGTCGCCCAGTTTGTGCCCCTGAGCGGCCTGGACAACGGCACCAGCGTCGAATTCGAAGGCCGCCCAAGTACTCTTGCCACCCGGCAGGCCGCCGCTTTGCGTTTTGTTGGGCTCAATTTTTTCCGGACGCTGGGCATTCCCATCCGCCGCGGCCGCGATTTTGTCGAGGCGGACGACGCCAATGCTCCGGAGCGGGTGATCGTCAATGCCGAATTTGCCAGGCGCTTTTTCGGCGGCACCGATCCTTTGGGCCGGCGCATACGCCTGGGTTTTGGCGGTCGCGGCTTCAAGGAGATCGTCGGTGTGGCGGCGGACATCCGCCACGCCGGCCTCGGTCTACCGGCCGAACCCGAGATGTATGTTCCCCAGGCCCAGTACCCAATCAACGCGGTGACCGTTCTGGTGCGCACCGACGCTGATCTCGGGGCTTTTGCTCCGGCTGTGCGGTCGATCGTGCAGGCACTCGACAGCCGATTGCCCATCTACAGCGTCAGGGCGCTCGATGCGATTCTTGCCGATTCGATTGCCCAGCCCCGCTTCCAGACGCTCCTGCTGGTGCTCTTTGCCGGGGTTGCCCTGCTTCTGGCCGCCGCGGGCATCTACGGCGTCACCGCGTATTCGGTCAGCCGGCGCGCCCGGGAGATGGGCATCCGCCTCGCCCTGGGAGCAAGTCCCGCAGCTGTGATGCGGCTGGTGATTGTCCAGGGAATGTCGGTGGTACTGCTGGGGATTGCGATCGGAGCGGCAATTTCTCTCTCGCTAAGCTGGATCCTCACAAGCCAGTTGTTCGGAATCAGCGCCACCGACCCGATCACCTTCGCCGCCGCCGCGCTCGTGCTTGTGGGCGTCGCCTTGCTGGCCTGCTACCTGCCTGCTCGCCGCGCCACCCGGGTCGAACCGATGGTCGTGCTGCGCGGCGATTGAGCACCCCGGTCACGGCCGACCAGCCGCTAGACTGGTAACACCGCTGCCGCTGGGGGCCATCATGATCGATCAGTTGTTCTCGGGACTGCGCAATCTTTCGTTGCCGGATATCGGCGTGCCGGGCACAGGTACCCCGAGCGACCCGAGCCTCGATGTGCCCATGGACGACCCCGAGTTGGTGATGCCCCCCTGGCAGGTGGGGGGACAGGCGGCGCTGGAGTTGGCGCAGTTTCCGGTGGAGGCCGTGCGACCCTTCGTGCCCGCCGGACTGGAGATTTTGCAGACCTGGCCCGGCTATACCCTGGGCACGGTTGCCTTTATTGCCTACGACGAGTCGCCCATCGGACCCTACAACGAACTGGTGATCGCCCCGGCGTTGGTCCGCTCGGGCGACGTGATTTCGCAGTGGGTGGCGGTGATGGACGTCGATTCGGAAGTGTCGCGGCGCAACGGCCGCTTCCAGTGGGGTCTACCCAAGCAGCTGCGCACCTTCGAGTACACCTGGCAACCCGGCCGGGCCGACTTCGCCGTGCGCCGCGCCCCCGACCTGTCGGCTTTGGTGACGGCCAGTTGCACCGAGGCGTTGCCCCTGCACACGATCGACCTGCCCGAATGGCTCTCCGGGGTGCGCGACGCCCTGCAGGATCTGAGCGTGCCGCTGCAGTTTGGGGGGCTGAATCTGATCACCTACAAAAGCGGCACCTTCTTGCGCACGGCCGTCCATTTCGAGGGTGGGGCGGCGGCGGTGCGCTTCGAGATGCGAGCCGAGGCTCCCGACGAGAGCCCCTACCACCTGCTGCAACTGCGCCAACCGCTGGTGGGCCTGCGCTTCGAGCGCTTCAGCTTCAACCTGGCTGTACCGACGCCGATTGTGTGAAGTCAATCTCGGTTGCTGTGGCCTGTGTTATTTGCCACTGCTGGTAGAGCGTTTCGTTTAGAGCGGTTTTCGGTTGCACAGAGGGCGGCAGGCAGCCCGGAAACCTCGATGGCCTGATACTTGCTCTCAGGGACCACCCGAACCGAAAGGGTTGACGTTGCCGATCCAAGGCTCAGATCGTTCGTCCAGAAATCAGTGCAGCCGTGGACTATGGCTGTCGCCAGGTGCAGCGCATCGGCCGTCTTCAGCTCCTGGCGGGCTCGCAGTTCTGTAGCAAGGTCGAAAACCTGGGCGGTGATGGGTAGGAGCGCCACCAGGCCAAAAAACCGATCAAACTCTACCAGCACATCGTCGGAGCCGTTTACATCTCGCTCAGTTCGATGAGGTTGCCGTCGGGATCTTCGGTAAACAGCGCCGCCCGGCCCGAGGCGCTCATCTGGATCGTATAGCCGTGTCGCAGCAATTGGTCTTTGGCAGCCCGCACATCAGTCACCGCAAAGGCCACGTGGCGGTTGCGCCCCCAGCGCTCGTGGTCGACGCGGTCATCTACACACTGCGTGGCGGTCATCAGGTGAATCTGGTAGTCGGCTACCTGGTACCAGGCTCCGGCAAAGGGCAATGGGCGCTCGACTTTGGCAAGACCCAGTACGTTTCCATAAAAATATTCGGCGCGCTTCAGATCGCTGACTAAGAGCGCTGTGTGCAAAGCCCGAACAATCTGCACGGCAAATCTTCCAATGCTGGCTTTATTATGCCAGCGCGGGTTCAGGGTCGCGGCGGGTTGGATCGCGGGGGCACCGGAGCGATCCCCGGCCGGGGGGGATCCGGTTCCTCCTCGGCGATTTCGGAAACTTTGCCCACCTGGGAAGTGTCGGTGAGCTGACCCTGCTCGATATCCGACGGTTGCAGGGTGCCTGCGGGCTGCACGCCGGTGCGTTGTGCGGTACCGGCAGCCCCGGTCAGCCCCGGCGCCCCCGGTGTGCCGGGCCGCCCCTGCTGTGTGGGAGCGGCCGACGGCGGGGGGGGTGGGGGCGGCTTGGGAAAACTGATCTCAACGATGCCGGGTTTTTTGCCCGCGCGCACCAGAAACGGCGTCATCAGGTTTTCGAAATTGACCCGCACCCCTACGGGGTTCTGCTCCAGCGTCAGATCTGCCAAAGGCGCAAGCGACAAGAGGGCCGGGGCATTGCCCAATTCGGCGCGGGGCAAAAACAGCACCAACGAGGAGGCCGATTTTGCGAGTACCTCGAAGGGCAGTGGCCCCTGGGCACTGATGCGAATCATCCTTTCTTTCTCGTCCTCCACCGGCTCAATCTGGGCCAGGGGAGCCGCCGCTGCCGGGGTCGCCAGGGCCGCCAGCGCCAGCACAAGGGCCGCAATGCGTTTCATTGGGCAAGCAGGGTCTGCTTTTTGCTGCCCTGGGTCAGTCGCACCCGCTCCCGCGTAATTTCGACAACCCGCCAACCCGCCACCGTATCGCCCACGGTCACCTCGTGGTAACTGGGCTCGCTTCCTGCGCCAGTGACCTGAATGAATGCCGCCCGGCTGCTAGCCGAGACTGCGAGGCTCACCAAATTCAGCACCGGCGGGGCCGGAGGCAGCGGGGGCGGGGTGCGGATCACCGGGACAGGCGGCAAATTCTCGGGCGGTCTTGGGGGAGCTGCTTCAGGCAGGGCGCTGCCAAAGGGATTCGTCCGGCCGCCGTCTTTGAGGGTCTTTTCGACGAGCGGCCGCGTCGGAGACGGTTCAATGAGCACAGCCACCGGGGGTTGCTGTGCAGCTCCGGTCGGGGATGGAGCGCCCGCCGGGGGCGTTTTTGGCGCGGGGCCAGACGGCAGCACCACAGGCTCGGACGGGTCCGGGCGCAACCACCAGACCGCCAGTGCCCCCACCAGGATGGCACCGAGCAGTACCCTGACCAGGGGCAACCAGTTGGGCCTATCCGGCTCGCTGTAACTCACACTCGCCGGCCGGTTCAAGGCTACAGGCACGTTGGCGGCAATCTGTTCGAGCAGACGTTCTTCGTCCGGGGAGCGCGCCGCTGTGGATTCCTCCTCAAAGGCGGTCAGCGCCTCCGCCGAAGCCGCCGGTTTAAGCCAGGGGTAGCTCTCGGACGGATCCTCGATGGAGCCAATGTCCGCCTCCGAAGAAGAACTGACTGGTTTTTCCCAGGGATACATCACAAGCTATCGCGCTGCCACCACCTTACCAAAATATTGCCGCAGGCAAGATCGGCTACCGCCGGGAGTGTGTGGCACCTGGACAACCATCGATACCGGAAAAACTTGATCCAGCCCTTGACCACACGTGGGAAATTTGTCACAATCCGGACATTGCATCCCAGACAGGGCAAATTCCTCAGGAGTAGACATGGCGCCTATCCTTCCGCTGCCCCCCGAGCCCCCACAGGTGGCGAGCCTTCAGACGCCGCCGCCTGCTGCGACTCCCTCGCGATTTAAAGATCTCAATCCCGCCCAGGCGCGGTGGCTGGAGGTGCTCGAAAAGCATGGCATCTTCAAGACCAATCCGGCAAGCCAGTATTTTGGGCCGGAGCAGGCGGTGCGCCGCGAAGAGTTGCTGATGAGCGAGGCGCGGATCATCGAGTTGATGGTCCGCCGTGACCAGGAGCAGCAGGCGATTATCGACCGCCTCAGGGGCGAGTTGGCCCAATTGCGCTCGGTGCGCCACTCTGCGGCTCAGGCGCCCCCGGAACCTTCGACACCCACGGTACTGCCCGGTGGGGTGGTCGCGGAGCAGCCCGCGACCATCGAAGTGCCGCGGGTCAACGTCGATCCTGCGGTGGCCCCGCTCGCGGTGCGCGCCGATACACTCGTCACAGTTGCCCGACCCGGGCTCGCCATGGATGCGACAGCACCGACCGCCGTGGTCCCGGCTTTACCCTTGCGTCCGGCCAGCGAACCTTTGAGCGTCGAGCCCCGCCTGGGTGCCGGCACCGATCTCGACGCTATCGTTCGCCACCGCGGTAAGCTGCGCCAGTTTCCAAGGCTACAGCGCTTCTTAGAAAAAGCCGCCCACCTCGATCCTAAAAGCGCCAGCTTCGAGGCTTATGTCGGTACGTATCTGACCAGTGCGGGTATGACCGCGGGCATGCTCGCGGAGGCCGCCCGTCAGGCGGCCTGGTACGACGTCCAAGCTTCGGTGTAAGGCTATGACCAAGGTAGGGCGCTTGATCATCCGGGCGACGGAGGGATGGTTTATCGTTGAGGGCAGTCTGCAGGGCGAACAACCGCCCCATGTCGAATTGCATCCGGAACGGCCGCCCATCCATCTGCAGGATGTGGTCGTGGGAGCACGGGTGGCCGGGGGCCGCAGCTACGCAGAAGATACGCTTTTGATGCATATTTTTCGCCTCTGGCGCACCCGCTGGCTCGAACGCGGCGACCTGCTTGTGATTCAGGCGGAGGAACTGGCCCTCATCAGCAACCAGAGTGCCATCCCCGGTGAGCCGGAGGTGCGACTGCTGACGCTGGTGCACCCCGATATCGATCCTCAAAATATGGCCAGGGTGCGCAACTGCATCGAGCGGCTACAACGCTCCAGACGCACCTTCGGTTTGGGCCTCGCCCGCTACCGCCACGACTACCTGCAGTCGCTGGGGGTCGAGCCGCTTCCGTTGTCGAGCCGCTATCGGGTGGCGCAACCCGGCTCGCTCTGGCACCACATTTTGCTCAATTATCCAGAAGCCGTTCTTTGCTGCGAGCCGCAGGGGCGCCAATGCTCCCAGGGACGGGTCTGCCCCGGTAGCCGCCGTCCCGATGCTCACCAGATGACAGGTGAATCACCATGACATTTTTGCGCGAACAGTGGAAAAAACGGTTCGATTCGCCTTCACAGGCGGGTTTTATCCCAGAGTCATCGGAGCCGAGTATTGCCCCCTTGCTGAGTGGGCGCGACGCTGCGGCGAGCGAACCGCTCGTACCGGACCCGGAGTGGGACGGCATCGAGCCGGTGCGCCCCCGGCAGTGGCAAAGACCGGTGCTGTTCGTGCTCGCGGGTATGCTGCTCCTGGCGGGCGGGGGGTACGCCCTTGCCCAAGACTGGTGGCTGGTCCGCCAACGGCACACCCTCGACCGACAAATCGAGCGCACCGCAAACTCCGTGCAAAGCGAAGCCGCCCGCAAAGGTGCTGAGGTGCAGACCAGTATCGAACAACTACTTGAAGAACAGGAGGGTCCTCCCCGGCCGGTCCTGACCCTGCCGCCCCCGCCGCCGCCCCCGCGCTTTGCCCAGATGCTGCCGCCGCCGGTGCGCCAACTGCCCCCTTTGCCGCCCCTTGCCGCCCCTCCCTCCCTGAATCGTGTTACGCCCTTGCCGCCGCCGGTGCGCCCCTCCCAGGAGGCCGGCCAGACAAAAATGGCCCTGATTGGCGGCAACGAGCGGGTGGTACTGCTTGAGGTCGAAGGCGAACGGGTGCAACTCGCTCCCGGCCAGAGCGGCCCACGCTCCGTCACCGTGGTCTCGGCGCATACCAGCCTGGGCCGCTATAGCGTGCGAGTGCGCCAGGCGGACGGCCGGGCGGTGGAACTCAGTCTGGTGAGCAGCGTGGCAACCACCGGCAGCCCCCCGGAAGCATTCGCCCGGCTCGAATCGTCTGTGCCACCGCCCGTCCCCAGCCCAGAGCAAATCACACCCCTTTATTGACCCCAACCCCATGCACATTCGCACCTTACCTCTGGTAACCGGGGCACTGGTGGTTTTGCTCGCGGGCGCTCCGGCCTGCGCCCAGAGCAGCACCTTCAACCTCTCAGCCCAAAGCAATGTCTCCGCCCGGGACTTCATCCAGGATCTGGCCTCCCAGGCGGGCCTGACGGTGGTGTTCATCGAACGGGGCCAGGGGCGAGCCGCCACGGGAACGGAGGCGCCCAATGAACAGTCCCGGCCCGAAGGGGACGTTTACTCCGGCAATAATGTCGTCAACACCACCTCCAATACCCCCGGCCTTGCCAACCCCAATCCCCGCGGCAAACGCATCGACATCCCGCTGCCATCGCAGTTTAATCTCAGCTTCAGCAACCTTCAGGGCCTCGACGCTTACGCCCAACTCAAGGAAATCCTTGAAATCATCGGCTTTCGGGCCTTTCGCTCTCGGGCTAGCCGCAACATTATTTATGTCTCCGACAAGCTGAGTGCTCCCGCCCAGGTGGTCATCCGGCTGCGGGTGCTGTTGGTCAACGACAGCGTCGCCAATGAACGCGGCCTCAGCCTGGGCACCGGGATCACCTCCGGTTCGTACGACGCCTTCGGCCGTCCGGTGGCGATGGGCCGCTTCGGCCTGGATCTCGGCAGCGGCGGGGCGTTGGGAGGCAGCGCGTTTCCACAGTACTCGGGGCTTGCGGCCGGGGCCGGAGCTTTGAGCACCGCCCCTCTGGGCAACAACGGCGTACTGCCCAACCGCTCTGCCCTCACTCTGACATTTGCAAACATTGTTCTACAGTTGCAGCTGCTTCAGCAGGTCAACGCCCTGCAGACGCTTATCGATCAACAACTGGTGGTCAGCGACGGCGAGACGGCGACCATCAGCCAGAATGTTCAGTTTCGCATTCCCCAGACCATCGTCTCCAACGGCACTGCCCTCAGTTCTACCCAGGCGATCAACGCCCGCACCACCCTCAACCTCACCCCGATGGTCCTGCCCTCCAAAAAGCAGGTCGCCATCTCGGTGCGCGGCGATTTTTCCGATCCCCAGGGATCCGGGGAGGGTCTGGTAATCAATACCAACTCCATCGATATCCCAAATTTGCGCCTCGACAGCGGCGGCGTCGCCCTGCTGGGTGGGATCACCCGCCACGACGAAGCGAATATCGAGTACCGGGTGCCGGTGCTGAGCGCCATTCCAATTTTGGGAGATCTGTTCAAGTCCTCCAACCGGGTGGTCAAGGACCAGCGGCTGCTGGTGATGATCGAGCCGGTCATCCAGGAACAGCCCCTCGCTGGGGCGGAATTGCTCGAAGCGCAAGCTCCCGCCGCCGACAGTCCCCGCAACCTGCCCCCCGAATTTGCCAGCCACAAACCCACCTCCGGGATCACGCCGCTCAAGTGACAGCCGTGAAAAGTTCCCCACCTGCCCGAACTCACAATCGTATCGAACGCTTCATTGGCGCGGTGAGTACCGGCGAGACCGAACGCCAGGTTCTTGAAGAACTCTACCGCACCAGTGGTACGCGCTTTTTTCAGGTTGCCTGTCAGCAGGTAGCCGATGAAAAGCGCTTCTGGGATCAGTGCGCCGCCGTCTTCTTTTCGGTGGATGGGATCGTGCGTGCAGAGCAGATCGATCAAATCGAAATGCAGCAAATCGAGAAGAACTGGGCGAGCCTCGGGCATCTGGTCATCCCCCACGGAGGCCGCCGCTCGGTGCTCACCGTAAGCCCCCTCACGGTCGCTGAGCAGGCCGAACTGCAGGCGCTACCGGTCTATGTCCCAGAGAAAATCGAGTTGTTCAACCTGTTGCGCCGCCAGATTGCAAGCGGCAGCCAGGCCACGCTGCAGGCCACCTCCGCCAAATCGGCGGACAAGATTCTCCGCTGGGGCGAGTCGCCCGCCGACAGCCTGATTATTCAGCTTTACGAAGTGCTGCTGGCCTACGAAGCGTCCGATGTACGGCTTTTTACCCGCGGCGGCCGGTGCGCCCACGTCGCTGCCCATATCGGCGAGGAGCGCGTGCTTATCAGCGAAGAAATCGGCGAACTCGATTGGGGAAGCGTCGATCTCGAAGGCCGCGGCCGTCAGATGTTCGCCCGCCTCGCCTCGGCGGCCGACTGCGAAATTTCCCAGCGGCGCATCCAGTACGGCAACGTCACCCTGGCCGATCGCAGCGGCCAGTTGCAGACGATGCGCCTCGTGATGGCGCCCCTCGGTCCCGGCGACGGCGGCGACTGGGAAATCGGCTTGCGGGTGATCAGCCAGGCGGGGTTTATTCCCCTGGAGCGCATGAACTTGCACCCGCGCATCTACCGCAGCATCACCGGCTTGTGGCCTACCCAGGAGGAGCCGCCCGAACAGGTCTTAAGCGAGATGGAGCGCATCGCCGACACCGAGATGCTGTGTCTGTTGGATCTGGAGACGGCCATCAGCCTGGTGGCAGGTTCGATGAACTCCGGCAAGTCGATGCTGCTGCAGAATGTCGGATTGCTGCGCGCCCGCCGCGGCCACCATGTGCACAGCTTCGAAAGCCCCATCGAACGGCTGATCGAGGGCATTTTCCAATACGAAGTCACCGAGCAGAACGACTGGTTGGGCTGGTCGCGTTTTGCCACGCGCAACGACCCGGGCGACATCATCTTCGGAGAAATCAACGACCGCGACACCGCCCAACGCATTCTCGGATTCGCCAACGGCAAACTGGTGCTCACCACACTGCACACCAACCGGGCAGTGCGCTTTACCGAGCGGCTGCGCAACTTGCTGCGCGGCGAATCGGAGCGCGACGGCCACGCCCAGATCGCCGCCTTCGTCTCGACCACCGGCTATGTGTACTGCCAGAGACTCCTGCCGCGGGTTTGCCCCCACTGTTCAATCGTCGAAGCGGTACCGGAGCCTCTGCGCGAGGCATTGCAATGGCAAATCCGACTATGGCGGCGGCCCGGTCCCGGCTGCGGCCGGGGCACCTGCCGCAGCGAAGGACCGCTGTTGGGCTATCTGGCCGACCGCGTTCCTCTCACCGAGGCTATCTATGTACCGGCCCTGGCTGAGCACTTTTTGCGCCCCGAGATCACCGTCTTTGAGTTGTTGGCAGCCGCCGAGGTTCAGCACCAGCAGACCTACCGGCGCACCGCCGCCTGGATGCTCGACGCCGAGCGCCGCCACGGTGGGCTGGTGAGTTGGGAAAAAGTCGCACCCCATCTGCAGGAGGACCGGCAGGCGATGCGGCTGTTGTCGCGTCGCGAGGCGGAGGTGACACTATGACTGCTGCATCCTCCTGGCGCCGCTTCGAAATCAAAACCTGGAATCGGCAAAAAACGCTGGACTTATTGCAGCAATACCTCTGGAACGCGGCCCTGGGCAAGCCCATTGACCGCTGCCGGGTACTGGTGGAGATCGGCCAGGCCAAAAACGATCCCGCCTGGCTGGAGGTCGCCCAGTTGATGTTCCGCTACGCCCGCGAGGGCTCGGAAGTGTTTGTCTCCCGGGCGATGCAGAGCTTTCCGAAGCGTTTTCCGGCGATGCTCACCGGCTGCGTGCGCGAGGCGGAGTTGCGCGGTCAACTCGACGGCATCGTACCGGTACTCGAGCGCTCGCTGCGCGTCGAGGTCGAATTGAGCGGCAAAGTCTTCGGCCCACTCCGGCGCATCCTATTTATTTTTCTGCTCTCGCAGGCGGTCCTGGTGGGGGTGAGCGCCACCCAACTGGGCACCATCCTCAAGGAAATCGAAGGGCGGGATCTTTCTCAGTACGCCATCTTTGCCCTGCAGGCGGACATCGTCCGCTTCATCCACGACTGGCCCTGGCTGTGGGTGCTCCTGCAGGCGGGATTGCTCGTCGGCGGAGTGTGGGGGCTCAAACAGCCGCGCGTACTGCACCAACTCGAAGCGCTCTCCGCCCGCCTTTCGAGTTTGCAGGTGCTCCTCGACCTGCGCTGGCTGAGCTTTTTGGGGGCTTTGCAGGTGCTGTTGAAATCCGGGGTGCTCTTCGGCGACAGCCTCGAGCGGGCGGCGGGGGTGGCCGGCTTCTATCTGAGCGCTTCGCTGGCCGGGATCGGCCGCCACATGCAGATCGAAGGCAACACCGTGCGCTCTTTTTTGCGGCGCGGCCTGTGCCTGGAGCGCATCCGCCCGGAGATGCGCGCCTTTCTTGCCACCCTCGAATCGATGGAACCCCAGACCCGCATCGGGGCTATCGAGGCGCGGCGCGAAGCCCTGGTCGACCAGACTTTGCGGGGGGCCGGCACCACCGCTTTGATCTTTGAGGGCCTGGGTTATCTGCCCATCGCAGCGACAGTCGTATTTCTGGAAGCTTTTATTATCCAGTTCTCGGTTGTGCTGCCCAAACTCCAGTGACGTTACCCAACAAGGGAGGATTCCACCATGTCTCAGCTGAACGTCCGCAAGCGCAACCGCCGCGGTGTCACGGTCATCGAACTGACCATCGCGATGATCGTGCTGATTTTCCTGGCCCTGGCCTCATTTTTTACCTTGAGCAGCCTGAGCAGCGATTCGAAGGCAGAAGCGACCGTCGCCGCCCTCGAAAAGATGATGCAATGGCGAGACTCGGTGGTCGCCCGCGGCGACACCACCTCCATCGGTGCTTTCAATGCCCTGAGCGGTCCGGAGGACGCAGCAAATATCGAAATTCTCAAACCGGTTCTGGGCACCAACTTCCGGCCCTTGCCGATGCAAATTTCGCTCACCGACCTGTGCAACCCCGACAACAAAGTCCCCGGCAACATCAAAAACCGGGCGGCGGCGGCCCTCGGGCAGGCGAGCGCCACCAACACCTGCTCCGCCTCTTCGGTGAGCGGCACCGGTTTCGGGGAGGGAGCCTACCCGGTGGTCAGCCAGACCGGCGGCGTCGGCACCTCGCCCTTTACAGCGGCGCTCTAAGTGCCATGCAACTGCTGCGCACCGAGGAAGACGTCGTCGGCTGTCGGTTCGGAGCCGCCTGTTACCTGGCGACCTCCCAGTGGGAGACACCCCCGGCGGAGGCGCCGGAGCCGCCGGGCTCCTGGCGCCCCGACGCGGTGGGGCCGGTCGACATCCGTTGGCAGGCGGCCCGCCCGCCGGTTAAAGGTCCGGAATTTGCCTACCCGCTGATGCTTGCCGCGCTGCGGGCGGTGGTCCGTAAGGTGCGGCGGCTGCCGCCCTTCGTGGCGATTGTCGATCTGTCCACAGCCCAGGAGGCCTACGTCGAGGTAGCCCGCATCGGCGACGGCGGTATCGAACGACTGGCCGCCCTGCGCTCGCGCAGCGCCGGCAGCCTGGCACGGGCCGTGGAGTTACTGAGCACCGACGACGGCGAGCCGGTGTATTACCTGGGCATTCGCCGCTTTCCGGAAGGGGAAGACTCCAAACTAGGAGCCTTGGTCATTCCGCTCGCCGGCCATCCGGTCACGCTCGCGGCCCTGTTGGAGGCGGGCACCAGTCGCAAGCGGGCGCTGCCGCTGGTGCTGCTGAGCGCCCGCCAGCAGACCCTGGCGCTTGCCCTCGCGGGAATCGGCCTGTGGGGCTGGAGTGCCGGGCAATGGTGGCAGATCCGGCAAGCCCTGGCCACCTATGGGCCGGGCCTGTTGCAGCCGGAGCTGACCCCGCTTAAGGCGCAGCTAAAAGCGAGCAAAACCCGCCACTCCGGCCTGGAGAGCGAATTTAGCCGTGCTCGCTCCGGGCACATTCCTAGCACCCGGCTGGCCGGTTTGCTAAGACGTCATGTCGGTGAAGGTGCCTACCTCCAAAAGGTTATCCTCACCGAGCGGCGCAAACTCCAACTCACCGTCGTCGGCAGCCCAATCGCTGTGCTGCAGTCGCTGGGCAAATTCGAGCACCTCGGCAAGCTTGGCGACCTTCATTTTGGGGTCCGCACCCGTGACCAGGTTTCTATCCCCATCGAAATCGACCTCGCCAACCGCCTCCAGACCCAGCAGCGGCCTAAGGATTCCTGAACTCTACCGCTGGGTCGGCTGGCTGTCGCTGGCAAGCGGTGCGTTCGCCCTGCTGCTCAGCAGCTACTTCTACGTACAGATCGACCATGCCGTCCGCGAAGAGCAGACCCTTGCCCAAGATGCGGGCCTCAGTGCCGTCGGGCTGCAACAGCGCCTTAGCCGGTTGCGCCGCCAGACAAGCCAGTTGGAGGCGCTCAAGCTCAACAGCCAAGTCCAGGCGCTGCAGCTGCTCACCCGCCTTGCCGCGCGTGAATCGCTGGTGCTCGCGGTGCAGTTTCACCGTCAACCTAAGGCGGGCGAGCTGCTTTGCACCGCAAGTACCGTCGGTAGCGAGAGCAGTATCTGGAATTTTCTGGCCGATCTGGACGGGCTGCACACCCGCAGCCGCGGCAGTGTCTCCTTGCGTTCCTACGAGTTCGACTCCACCGAGGCGGGCAAGGTGCAGTTGCGGGTGGCTATCCTCTTTTTGACCCGCACTCCCCAAGGAGGCTCACCTTGAGAAGTTCCCACGGCTTTACGCTCTTCGAGATGGTGATTGCCCTCGCGGCGCTGTCGATCTTAGGGGCGGTGGCCGCAACCACCACCGTAGGCGTCATTCGCGATGCCAACGTCGAAGCGACCGCCCAGGGGGTCGAACTATTGGCCCACTGGCGATCCCAGGTGGCGACGTTCAACCGCTCGGGCACCACCACCTGCTGGAATCAAGCCAACCTTGCCGTCGATTGCACTGGAGACGGCACGCCGGAGACGGTACCAGTGCCCGGGGTGCTCAACGAAGGCAAAGCGATGTTCTGGCCGGTGATCAAAGCACCCTGGGTATACGTGTGCGATCCTGGCCGCTACCCGGATCATTTCCGGCGCGTCTCGATGGTGGTCGGCCGCTGCGAACCGGGTTGGAGCTACCCGCTCGGCAGCGATATGGGTGTGTTCGTTAGAGACTTCCCCGAGATGCGGATCCCTCAGTAGCCTAAATTTATAGCTGCAATTATTAGTTCAAACTAAATGACAAACCCGGCCGACACCATCTCCTGATCGATTAAAAACTGCTATTGCACCTTCAATCTTTGTTGGGAGTGCACAGGCAATATGGCCGGGCAAAATTGCGGGATCGCCCGCTATGGGCCAGATGCGTCCTTAGGCCCCTGCGAAGCGCTTTGCTGCGGGGTCGCCTAGCCTTTGCATATTCGTTGGCCAATCGCGCCAATTAAGGAATATAATCTCCGCAGCCGGAGGTATCAGACGTATGCGCTCTATGCGTTTGACACGTTGGACGCTTTTTGGAGACGACAGCATTCGATAGAACAATTGCAGCCGATCAGAGCGTCTTGCTGCAGCAATGCCAATGGCGGGAAAGGCACGGGACTATGAACACGGAAGTAAGTAGTAAAGTATTGCAGGTGCGTACGCTTCTGCGCGAATTGATCACCAACTACCTCTGGGTCTGGCAGGACCGGCTCCAGCAGGTTTTCGAGGCGTTGCCCACCTACAAAGGTCATCCGAACGTCGCGGTTGCCGAGTTAAGTCCGGCCCAGAGTGAAGCTTTGGGCGACGATCCGCTGTTTATGGCCCGCCTCAAACAGGCGGTCGACTTCCAGCGCGAGTACCTCGCTGCCGCCGGTGAGCGGCGCATCGCCTACTTCAGCGCCGAGTTTGGCGTCCACGAAACGCTGCCTATCTATTCCGGCGGTCTTGGCGTGCTGGCAGGCGACCACGTCAAATCGGCAAGCGACCTCAACTTGCCCCTGGTGGCCGTGGGCCTGATGTACCGGCAGGGTTATTTCAACCAGCAACTGAGCCCCGAAGGTTGGCAAATCGAGCGCTACGTCGATCAGATCATGGATCTGACCTGCATGAGCCTGGTGTGCGACGGCGACGGCAACCCACTGCAGGTCACCATCCCGATCGAAGACCGGCAGGTCTATGCCCGCGCCTGGCTCGCCCAGGTGGGCCGCACGCCGCTTTATCTGCTCGACACCAACGTCGAGCAAAACGGCGAGATTGACCGCTGGATCACCGGTCACCTCTACGGTGGCGACCAGGACACCCGCATCAAACAGGAAGTGCTGCTGGGCATCGGCGGGGTACGCTTGCTGGACGCCCTGGGGCTCGACATCGACATTTTCCACATGAACGAGGGGCACGCGGCCTTTTTGACCCTCGAACTGATTCGTCAGCGCATGCAGGCCGGGTCCAACTACGTGCTGGCCCGCGCCGAGATCGCCCACGCCTGCGTGTTCACCACCCACACGCCGGTGCCGGCGGGCCACGACGCTTTTTCGCACGAACTGTTACTGAAGGTGCTCGAACCCTATCGCCACGACGAACTGGGCATTTCGCAGTTCGACTTGCTGGTATTGGGAGGCCGGGGCCGCTTCTCGATGACCGAACTGGCCCTGAACTTGAGCGGCACCGCCAACGCCGTCGCCCTCAGGCACCAGGAAGTCTCCCAGCGGATGTTTCCGTACCGCCAGATCACCCACGTTACCAACGGCATCCACCACCTCACCTGGGCCAGCCCCGAAGTGACCCGTCTACTCGACGCTGCAATCCCCGGCTGGCGCGAAGACCCGACTCTACTCTCCGAGGCGGACAACCTCGACGGCGAAGCGCTGCGCGCTGCCCACGCCCAGGCGAAAGCCCGGTTGGTCCAGTTCATCAACGAGCGCGCCCACGGCGTCGACTTTGAAGAGGGTCTGCTCACCATCGGCTTTGCCCGCCGCTTTGCCACCTACAAGCGCGGCGATTTGATTGTGCGCGCCATCGACAAGCTGCCGCCGGAGGTGGGCGACCGCATCCAGCTGGTCTTCGCGGGCAAATCCCACCCCCGCGACAACGGCGGCAAAGAGTACATCCAGAAGATCCACGACTTGATGGAGGAGCGGCGCATCCGGCTGGTGTTCGTCGAGAACTACGACATGTCGGTGGCGCGCAAGCTAGTCGCAGGCGTCGACATCTGGATGAATACCCCCCGCCGTCCCCTGGAGGCAAGCGGCACCAGTGGCATGAAGGCGAGCCTCAACGGCATCCCCAACCTCTCGGTGCTGGATGGCTGGTGGGTGGAAGGCTACAACGGCAAGAACGGCTGGGCCGTGGGCGAAGACTACGTCGACGGCATCGAGGACGAGGATGAATTCGATGCGGCGAGCATCGCCCAGTTGCTCTCCGAGCAGATTCTCGATGAGTTCTACAACCGCCCCGCCGACTGGACCGTCCGCATGAAGGCCGCCGTCGCCACCGCCGCCTTCTTCAACACCCACCGCATGGTCTCGCAGTATGCCGAGATGATCTATCGGCTGCCGGCATTGGTGGGGGTTTGATCCCCTCTGCCCCCTTGGAAAGGGGGGGTGGTTGGGCAGTTTGCGGGAGGGCTCGTTGCCTCGCCCTCCCGCTTGATGCTGTGGGTGGGATCAGGGTGGGGGCTATAATCGGTGGCGCGAATCGATGAGAGGATGAACCGGCTGTGACCCAATCGCTGTTGCTCGACGCCGCCCGCGGTAAACCCGTAGCCCGGCCTCCGGTCTGGATGATGCGCCAGGCGGGCCGCTATATGGCCGAATACCGCGCCCTGCGCGACAAATACGGCTTTAAAGAGCGCTGCGAAAATCCGGAACTGGCTGTGGAGATTTCGCTGCAACCTTTTCGGGCCTTCAGGCCCGATGGGGTGATCATGTTCTCCGATATCCTCACGCCCTTCGATGGCATGGGCATTCCTTTCGAGCTGGTGGAAAGCCGTGGCCCGGTGATCGATCCGCCGATTCGCACCCGCGAGCAGGTCGAGGCGGTGCGGCCCCTCGATCCGGAGGCGTCGCTGGCTTTTGTGCGCACGATCTTGCAGACGCTGCGCCGCGAGGTGGGGGAGGCGGCGACGGTGCTCGGGTTTGTGGGGGCGCCCTGGACGCTGGCTGCCTATGCGGTGGAAGGCAAAAGCTCCAAAGATTATGCCCTCATCAAGCAGATGGCCTTCAGCGAGCCGGACTTGCTGCACGCGCTGCTGGCCAAGTTCGCCGATGCGATCGCCCGCTATGTGATCTTTCAGATCGACTCGGGAGCACAGGCGGTGCAGCTGTTCGACACCTGGGCGGGGCAACTTAACCCCGCCGATTATCGGGCGTTTGCGCTGCCTTACGAGCGGCGCATCGTCGAGCAGGTGCGCCAGGTGCACCCCGAGACACCGTTGATTCTGTACATCAACCACTCCGCCGGGCTGCTGCGGCACGTCGGCGAGAGCAGTGTCGATGTGATGAGCCTGGACTGGACGGTGGACATGGCCGAGGCCCGGGCGATCCTGGGACCGGATATGGCGGTTCAGGGCAACCTCGACCCGTGCGTGCTGTTGGGAGATCAAGCCCAGATTCGCTCCCGCATTCTCGATATCACCCAGAAAGCCGGTCCCACCGGTCACATCATGAACCTGGGCCACGGCATTCTGCCTTCGACACCCGAAGAGAACGCCCGATTTTTCTTCGAGACCGTCAAATCCCTCGCCCCGGTGAGCGCCCGATGACCGCCGTTGTGACCGATCGCCGCGCCCGCGTGCGCGCCTTCATGCAGTCGCTCCAGGACAGCATCACCAGCCGCCTTGAAGCGGTCGACGGCGAGGGGCGCTTTGTTGAAGATCTCTGGGAGCGCGAGGAAGGGGGCGGGGGCCGCTCGCGGATACTCACCGAGGGCCGCGTCTTCGAGCGCGCTGGGATCGGTTTTTCGGAAGTGCACGGCTCCCACCTGCCCCCCTCGATCCTCCAACAGCGCCCGGAGGCCGAAGGGCACCCTTTTTATGTGACCGGTACCTCGATGGTGCTTCACCCGCGCAATCCCTACGTCCCGACGGTGCATCTCAACTACCGCTACTTCGAGGCGGGACCGGTCTGGTGGTTCGGGGGCGGTGCGGATCTGACGCCCTACTACGGCTTCGCTGAGGATGCGGCCTACTTTCACGCCACCCTCAAGGCCGCCTGCGACGCCCACGACCCCGAGTACTATCCGCGCTTCAAAAAGTGGTGCGACGAGTACTTTTATCTCAAGCACCGCCAGGAGCCGCGCGGGGTGGGGGGGATCTTTTTCGATTACGTGCAGGGCGATTGGGAGAAAATCTTTGCCTTTGCTCAGTCCTGCGGCAACGCCTTTTTGCCCGCCTACCTGCCGATTGTCGAGCGGCGCCACAACCTGCCCTACGCAGAGCGCGAGCGAAATTTTCAGCTCTACCGCCGCGGACGTTATGTCGAATTCAACCTCGTCTGGGACCGCGGCACCATCTTCGGTCTGCAGACCAACGGCCGGATCGAATCGATCTTAATGTCGATGCCACCGCTGGTGCGCTGGGAGTACAATTATCGCCCCGATCCCGGTACAGCGGAGGCCGAACTGTACGAAGTATTCTTGGTGCCCCAGGATTGGGCCAGTCAGGCGAAGCGCTGAGATCGATCAGGTGCCGGTCCAATCCTCCCAGATTAGACCGGGTACGCGGGCAAACTCCGCAACGTTGGCGGTTACAAGTGTTGCGCCGTGCCGCTGTGCCTGGGCAGCCATCAGCAGGTCATAAGGACCGATAGGGGTGCCGGCCGCGTGCAATACAGCGCGCAATTCGCCCGCACGGACAGCATCCTCCTCCTCAAAGGCGAACACTTCCACACTGCCGGATAGAGAGGCGCGCAGGCGTTCGGTATTTTCTTTGCGCCGCGCACTCTTGGCTACGCCATACCAAAGCTCGAACAAGGCAATCGTGGAAATTGCCACCGAAGCTTCCGCCGCAAGAACTTCTCGTAGTCGAGTTCGGACGCCGGGCGGGGCATTTTTGATCACTGCGATCACAGCGTTGGTATCGAGAAGGTAGTTCACTCGAATAAAGTCTTTGCCTCGGGCATAGGCGGCTGCTGACGACCCTCTTCCATAAAAGGGACATCGGCAAAACGATCCATTTCACCAAACCACGCATCGATGTCGGTAACGATAGGCTCCAGCAAGATGCCATCTCCGACTCTACGCACCCGCACCCGGTCTCCAGGCAGGCGAAAAGCCATGGGCAGACGCACAGCCTGGCTGCGCCCATGCCAGAAAATTTTGGCAACACCAGAGTCGGACATCGTTTACCTATGTATTGATATACACTCTGAGTGTACATCATTGCAAGTCGTCAGGCCCGCTGACAGTGCCGACAAATCCGCGTACATTGATCGATCGAGAGTCGCCGTTTCCCAGCGTTGACGACAGGTTGCACCATGCCGAACCCACAAGACCGTTTGTATGCCCCTGCCACCGAGCGCAACCGCGCACCCATACTCACGGTTCTGCAAGCGGTCCTGCCGGAGCGGGGGACGGTGCTTGAGGTGGCGAGCGGCACCGGTCAACATGTCGCCTTTTTTGCCGCCCACTTCCCCAGGCTGGTCTGGCAGCCCAGCGATCCCGAGCCGTTGCATCTGGAGAGCATCGCGGCCTGGTGCTCAGAGGCCGGTGTCGCCAACGTCCTCGCGTCAATTGCCCTCGACGCTGCAGCCGAACAGTGGCAGATTTCCCAGGCCGATGCGGTCATCTGCATCAACCTGATCCATATTGCTCCCTGGCGGGCCTGTCTCGGGTTGATGGCCGGGACGGGAAGGCTGTTGCCCGAGGGTGCTCCCCTGGTCCTCTACGGACCCTTCAAGCAAGCGGGCCGCCACACCTCCCCCAGCAACGAAGCGTTCGACCAGTCGCTGCGCGCCCAGGATCCGGCCTGGGGTGTGCGCGATCTCGAAGCGGTAGAGCGGGCGGCGGGGGCACAGGGACTGGTCCTCGAACAGGCGCTCCCCATGCCCGCCAACAACCTTTCATTGATCCTGCGCAAAAGCAGGTGAATCCGTTCGCGCGCAAGAAGTACGTTACAACGGACCAAGAACACTACCCGGCTTCTAAATGGGCACCAAACGAATCGCAGGAGCGGCACTGTTGTTGCTGGGGGTGTTGCTGCTGCCTTTTGTCGTCTATGCGGTCGTCTACAACGATTTTCAGACGGCTTTCACCGCCTGGGTCATTGCTTTTCCGGCCGCGGTGGGCGGCTTTTATCTGCTTAGAAGCAGCCGCACGCAGCAAGCGCCGCAAGGACGCTACAGCGACCTCGACATCGCCTTTGCCACAACGCTCAAGCAGAACCAATGGCGAATTTCAGCCGGCCGCCTGGCCCAGGCAGCCGGGATCGCCGAGGCGGAGGCGAAGCGCTACCTCGATGAAAAGGCTCTTGTCCTCGACGCGCGCTTCGCCACCGACGAGAGCGGCGAAGAATTTTACGTGTTCGAGCGGAAAAAATCGCCTTGAACGTCCGTTCATCCGGCTCTCTTTTTACTTTCACAGGCGGGTTACACTTCACTTCATGCGTACAACCCTGTCCGTTGTGCTGGCCTGTATAGGCCTGCAATTGGGCGCAGCGACCCCCGGTCTGCCCCAACCCACCGCCTCAAAAGTCGTCTCTAGTCTTCCCTCGAAAGTGGACAACGTGTTTTTAAGCGATTATGCCGTCACCCGCGGCTTCAGCCTGGGACGACCGGTTCGCCCGCGCCCGACCCCCGGCGGCGATGCGGTGCTTTTTTTGCGCTCGGAGGCCCGCTCGGCGCAACTGAAACTGTACGAATGGGACACCACCAGCGGCAAGACCCGCGAACTGCTTACCCCCACCCAGTTGCTGGGAGGCGGGCAGGAGCAATTGAGCGCGCAGGAAAAAGCCCGCCGCGAGCGCCAGCGCGTGAGCGCCACCGGCATCACCAGCTTCGAGCTTGCGTCGGATGGCAAGCGGGTGCTGGTGAGCCTGTCCGGGCGGTTGTTCGTCTATTCGCGACTCGACGGCCGCGTGCAAGAGTTGCCCACCAGCCCCGGCACTTTGCTGGACCCGAAATTTTCCCCCGACGGCACCCAGGTTTCTTATGTGTTGAACGCTGACATCTACGCGATCGACCTGGCCTCGGGTAAGGAGCGGCAGATCACCAGCGGGGGCAATGGGCAGGTCAGTAACGGCCTCGCCGAATTTGTCGCCCAGGAGGAGATGGGACGCTTTTCGGGGTACTGGTGGTCTCCCGACAGCCGCTGGATCGCTTACGAACAGGCCGATGCGCGCCCCGTCGAGATCTGGCGGCCTGCGGATCCGGCCAAGCCGGAGGTATCTCCTCACGCCCAGCACTACCCCCGGCCAGGCAAGCCGAATGTCGAAGTGCGCCTCGGCGTCGTCGGGGCCAATGGCGGCCAGACCACCTGGGTGGGGTGGGACCGGAAGCGCTATCCGTATCTGGCCACTGTCAAATGGGATAAGGGCGGACCGCTGACGCTGGTGGTGCAGGACCGTCTGCAGCAGCAGGAGGCAGTGCTCGCCGCCGACACCGATAGCGGCAGAACGGCGGTATTGCTCACCGAGAGCGATCCCGCCTGGCTGAACCTCGATCAGCAGACCCCCCGCTGGCTGGGGGACGGGTTGGGCTTTTTATGGACAAGCGAGCGGCAGGGCGCACCCCAACTGGAGTTGCGCGACCGGCAGGGCCAGTTCGTGCGCCTGCTGATTCCGCCGACCATCGGCTATGTGCCTGAAAAAAGCGACCTGGCCGTCGATGAAACCCGCCGCGAGGTTTATTTTCAGGCGGGAGCAACACCCACGGCGGTAGGGCTGTGGCGCGTTTCGCTCGATGGGGGTGAGCCGGCGGCCCTCACCGATCGGCCAGGCCAGCACCTAGCTGTCTACGCCCGCAATTTTTCGCTCGCTGCGCGCAGTTTCACAGATCCCCGGGCGATGCCCGCCTGGGAGGTGGTCGACCGCGAGGGCCGACGTCTTGGAACGCTACCTTCGGTTGCATTGGAGCCGCCGTTTGTTCCGAAAGTCGAATTTGTCAAAGTCGGGACGGGGCCACAAACCCCCGGATATTACTGCAGCCTGGTGCGTCCCCGGAATTTTGATCCTGCGAAGCGCTACCCGGTCATTGTCGATGTCTACGGCGGACCCGGCACTCAGAAAGTCAGCATCGCCATGGGGGGCTACCTGCGCCCCCAGTGGCTCGCCGACCAGGGCTTTGTGGTCGTCTCCATCGACGGCCGCGGCACTCCCCGCCGGGGCCGCGCCTGGGAGCGGGCCATCTACGGCAGCTTCGCCACCATTCCCCTGGAGGATCAGGTGAACGCCCTCACCTTGCTGGGTGAGCACTACAGCGAACTGGACGTCAAGCGCGTCGGCATCACCGGCTGGTCCTTCGGCGGCTACATGGCCGCTCTTGCGGTGCTGCGGCGGCCGGACGTTTTTAAAGCGGCCGTGGCGGGAGCCCCGGTGGTCGATTGGCTTGATTACGACACCCACTACACCGAACGCTATCTGGGACTGCCCCAAAAGAACCCCGAGGGGTACCGCACAAGTTCACTGCTCACCCACGCCGCCGACCTGGAGCGACCGCTGCTGCTGGTGCACGGCACCAGCGACGACAACGTTTTTTTCCTGCACACGCTCAAACTTTCCGACGCCCTCTTTCGCGCCGGACGTGAACACGAGGTACTGCCCTTAAGCGGCTTGACCCACATGGTGCCCGATCCGGTCGTGCGCGTGCGTCTGGAGGAGCGCACCGCCCGCTTTTTTAGCCGCCATCTGCAGTAGGCTGACGGGATCGCTCCGACTGGACGCCATTGGCGTTCAGCATCCGCACCGCTACATTAGCGGCGGCCTGGTCGATGAACAAAGTCCGGGTGGGATAGGCAAAAGCAATGGCTTCCCGCTCGAAGCGTTTGAAGATGGCCAGGTTGATGGCTTGCTGGATGTCCATAAACAGCGTGTAATTGGCGCTCAGCACAAAGTAGACAATCTCAAAAGTGAGTGCTGAATCGGCCAGCGCCTTGAAGTGGACGCGATCGAAGCGCACCTCCGGCTGGCTTTCGATGATTTCGCGCACGATGGTCGGCACCTGTTCGAGCTTGGCGGCGGGGGTCTGGTAGGTCACACCGATCTCGAAGGCGACCCGCCTTTCGCTGAGGGTCTTGAAGTTGCGAATCGGGTTTTTGACTAGATCGCCGTTGGCAAAGATCAGCTGCTCCCCGGAGATACTGCGCACCCGGGTGGTCTTCAAACCGATGTATTCGACGGTGCCCATCAACTCGCCCACGATAATGAAATCACCCACTTCAAAGGGCTTGTCAAGCACGATCGACAGTGAAGCAAACAGGTCGCCCAAAATGTTTTGGACCGCAAGGCCGACGGCGATGCCGCCGATGCCGAGGCTTGCCACCAAAGCGGTGATGTCGAAACCGAGGTTGGCCAGAGCCACCAGCATCAGCACCGACCAGAGCAACAGCCGGGCCAGAAAGCTCAAAATCCCAAGGGTGGCGGCACCTTGTCCGACTCCGCGCGACTGGCGGTAATTTTTAAACCAGTGGCCAAACAGGGCGTTTCCCCACAACCCCACCTGCAGCAGGGCCACGATCGTCACGGCTCCATCGAGCACCCGCACCTGACCTGCAGGCAACTCCAGCACCTGCGCCCCAAAATACAGCGCCACCGCGGCCAAAAACAGCGGCTGGGTCACTTCGAGCAGTTGGCCCGTCAATTTTCCCCACCCGTCCGGCAAAGCTTCGACGCGCCGTCCGATCAAGTAGCGCACCGCCTGCAGCAGCCCATAGACACCAATCGCCACCGCTACCGCCACCAGCCAGGCAAGCAGCGTTTGACCCAAAATTGAAAAATTGAAAATTTCGTTCAATGTCATCCGGAGGTCTCCTGAAAAGTCGGCCGATTGCTTGCGCAATGAATCCGGTCAGCCCGGGGCGGACTTCCAACATCCCCCGGACCCGTCGTCACCCCCCGTTCGGAAGGCCAAAAACACAAAAATCATAGAATGCACTTCGCATCATCGCTCTCCGCCCTGCGGGGGAAATCCGTCAAAATAAGGTGATCCCATTACCAGAAAGTGCTTCGATGTCCTCATTCGTCCCTGCCTTATCGGTCAATTTCGACGATGTCCAGGCGGCTGCCGACCGTCTGAGGGGAGTGGCTCACCGCACACCGGTTCTGACTTCGCGCACGGTGAACGGGCTGACCGGGGCTGAGGTGTTCTTTAAGTGCGAAAATTTCCAACGCATGGGGGCGTTCAAGTTTCGGGGAGCCTACAATGCCCTCTCGCAACTGGACGCAGCGCAAAGGCGGCGCGGGGTGCTCGCCTACTCCTCCGGCAACCACGCCCAGGCGATTGCCCTGGCTGGAAGAATTTTGAATATCCCCACGACAATCGTGATGCCCAGCGACGCCCCGGCGGTCAAGCGGCGCGCCACCGAAGGTTACGGCGGCGAGGTGATCCTTTACGAGCGGGCCGAGACCACCCGCGAGGCACTCGCTGCCAGACTGGCGCACGAACGGGGACTGGCGGTGATCCCGCCTTTTGATCACCCCCAGGTGGTGGCAGGGCAGGGAACCGCTGGATTAGAACTGTTTGAGCAGGTGGGGCCTCTCGATATGCTCCTGGTCTGCTGTGGTGGGGGAGGCTTGCTCTCGGGATGCGCCATCGCGGCGGCAGCCATGAGCCCCGGTTGCCGGGTGGTCGGGGTCGAACCAGAGCAGGCGGACGATGCGACGCGCTCGTTTTATTCGGGCGCCCTGCACACGGTCCACAATCCCGCCACGATCGCCGACGGGGCGCGCACGCCGTCGCTGGGAACAGTCACCTTTCCGCTGGTGCGCCACTGCGTTCATCAGATGGTGACCGTGGAGGAGGAAGCGATTGGGCGGGCGATGCTGTTTTTGTGGGAGCGGCTCAAGATTGTCGTGGAGCCCACCGGCGCCCTTGGGGCGGCAGCCCTTTTCGAGGGCCGGGTGGAGGCGGCGGGCAAGCGGGTTGGAGTGATCGTCAGCGGCGGGAACGTCGATTTGCAGGCCATCTGCCAGCTGATCTAAAACGACGAACCCGGCTGCTGGAGAAAAGCGATCTCCTCCGGCGTCGAGGGGCGGCCGAGGATCGCATTGCGGTGCGGGAAGCGGCCGAAGCGGACAATCACGTCCCGGTGCCTGCGGGCGTAGTCGATCGGAATTTCCATGCCGGGTTCGGCCGCCAGACGCTCGAACAACTCCACGCAGCGCTCTTGATGGGCAAGATTTTCGCTGTGCTCAAAGGGCAAATAGACGAACATCCGCTGCACCGGGATCAATACCTGATCCAGTTCTCGCTCGACCAGCGATTCGGCGACGGCGAGGGCCTTGGGGGCGGTGGCGAAGCTTTTTGGAGTGCCGCGAAAGAGGTTGCGCGGGAACTGGTCGAGCAGCAAAATCAGTGCCAGGCCGCTGTAGGGCATCTGCCGCCATTCGTCGTAAGCTCCCCCTGCCGCCTGCTCGTAGTCCTCCACAAAGCGCCCACGCATCTGCTCGTCGAAACTTTCATCCTGGGTGAACCACATCCAGCGGAACTGACCGTACTCGGGGTGTTCCGGCTCACAGAACCAAAAGTCGACGATATCGACCGCCTTGTTGATTTGGTGCACTTATCCCTCCTCGCTCCCGGCCTCTTCCTGCGGCACCAGCGGCTCCTCCGGCGGTGCCTCCAGGGCAATCGCCCCCAACTGACCGCGCCGAAAATCGCCCAAGAGCGCCTCGGCGGCACGGTCGAGATTGCCGTGATATTTGTGCCGGGCCACCTGTTCGAGCCACTCCTCGGCGGTGACGGCGAGCGGGTCGGCCCCGAAGCGCTCGGCAAGCCGTCCCGGCACCAGCGGGGTGAGCAACTCAGCCGCGAGGGTCGCCACCCAAGAAGTGGTGTAGGCCGCCTGGCCGATGTCGTCGCAGATGGCGAGTTTGGCCGCCGCGCGCTGATCGTTCAGGCGCGGGGGCAAAATGCCGGGGCTATCCAGTAAATCGATGACATCGGCAATGCGTACCCAGCGCAGGGCGCGGGTCACCCCGGGTTTGGCGGCACTTTCGACGGCCCGCTTGCCCACCAGCCGGTTGATCAAGGCCGACTTGCCGACATTCGGAAAACCGATCACCGCCGCGCGCACCGCCCGGGGTCGCATCCCCCGCCCGGCGCGGCGCTGGTTGACGGCCACGGCCCCCTGCTGGGCGGCTTTGAGCACGGCGCGCACCCCGTCGCCGTTTTGGGCGTTGGTCGGGTAGGCCGCTTCGCCCCGGGCGGCGAACCACTTCAGCCAGCTGCGAAGCATCCCCTGCGGGATCATATCGGCGCGGTTGAGTACCACCAGACGCGGGCGCTCACCGGCCAGTTTCTGGATCTCGTCGTGGCGCGAGGAATGGGCGATGCGCGCATCGAGCACCTCCAGCACCAGGTCCACCTGCTTGAGCTGCTCGGCAAGCTGGCGGCGGGCCTTGGCGATATGGCCCGGGTACCACTGGATGAGATTGGAGTATTCGCTTTCCATGCAGCCGCAAAAGCCTGAACAAGTCCACCATAGCGCTTTGTGAGACCAGTCGAACCAGCACACGTGTTCAGTGGGCAGTAAATCACTCAGCATTACCCAATGGAAAAAATAACGTGCGAAAAGAAAGACATGCTGTTCTGCAATTAGCCCACCGATGAGCCGGCCCGAGGCGCTTCGGTACTGAACCCGGCGCGCAGAGCTTCGAATCCCTGCTCCAATACATCGCGCCACAAAGCCCACAATCCGGCGGCGTAGACAGCGCTTACCACCACCCCGACCAGGGCGATGCGGGGCAGATCCGGCATCGGCAGCAGCCGTGCGAGGCCGAAACCGGTCAGCGTGGCCAGCGTCCCGGCCACCACAAGCGGCCAGAGTTCCCTGACAAAGTCGATGCGAAAATCGCGGGCGGCCATCGCCATCAAAGCCAGACTGGCGATGTGCACGGCGAGGCTTGCCGCCACGAAGCCCATCGGACCCATCGCCGGTACGGCAAACCAGGTACCCAGCCACAGAAGCCCCAGCCAGCCGCAGTTGAGCGCGAAGTTGACCTGGGGGCGGCCCTGGGCCTGATACGCCTGAATCAGCGCAAAGACCGGCGCGAAGGCGAGGGGGGTGGGCAACAATCCGTAGAAGTAAGGCAGGGCCGGTAGCCACTGGCTGCCCAGCACCGAGCACACCAGCGGTTCGGCCAGCACGGCGAGCAGCGCACACAGCCAGACGACCACCAGGCAATTGGCCTGCACCGAGCGCACCACCCAGCGGCGCAACTGCTCAGGCTCGTCGCGCACGCGGCTGAGGAGTGGAAAAAACAACCGATCCAGGCTGAGGGGCAATACCAGCGGCAGCAGCGCCACGGTCAGAGCCCATTTGAGATAGCCGACGGTCCGGGGAGCGAAGACCAGCGCCAACAGCAGCGGCAGCGTCGATTCTTTGAGCAGCGTGAGCAGATTGCCCGCCTGGTAGCCCAGCCCCAGTCGCCAGCTGAAGGGCACCTGCCACGGCCAGTACCAGCCGATCGGCCAGCGGCACAGGGCGTTTGCCACCAGCGCGCCGGTTACGAAGCGGGCCACCACACCCCAGGCGACGGCCCAACTGCCCCACCCGGCGATCGCTCCCCCCAGGGCCACCGCCACGAACGCCGCCGATTCGCTCACTTCAATGAGGGCAAAGCGGTCGAGGGCGAGCCGCTGCAGCAGCAGCACCGCCGGAACGGCACGAAACGGGACCAGCAGCAGTCCCCAGCCCACCAGGGTGAGCACCCCTGCGTAGGGCGCGGGCCAGCCGAAACTGGTGACCGCCCACGGATCGGCCACCGTCAGAGCGAGGGCCACCGCCAGACTCACCAGACACTGCAGCGACCACAGCCCCCGCTGTTGAGCGCGCGTGAGCGGCTCGGACTGGCGAATGAGCGTTGCCCCCAGCCCCAAGTCCGCCACCAGCGCGTACCAATCGCGCAGGATCGCGATGACCGCATAGAGCGCCAGATCCTCCGGCTGCAAAAAGCGCAACAGCGCCAGACCACCTGCCAGCGTCAGAGCCTGGGTGACAATCTGGCGAACCACCAGCGCCACCCCACCGCGGGCCGCCTGCCTACTGAGACCTTGCGCCTGCGCCGCATCTTTCTCCACAGGCACAAAGATAACGCGAAAGCACAGTCTCTCTGCTGCGATAAGATGCCGCCAGGATGGATCGCACCCGCCGGGTATTGCTCAACGCCGTCGCCACGCTGGGAGCCCGGCTGGGAGCCCTGCTCATCGGCCTGGCCCTCGCACCCTATGCGATTGGCATCTTGGGCAGCGAAGCCTACGGTCTTTGGGCAGTGCTCAGTTCCGCCGTCGCCTATATCGCCCTGTTGGACCTGGGCCTGGGCACCGCCTGCATCCAGGCGGTCGCCACCTACACAGCCCGCGGCGAGCTTGCGCGGGTGCGGCAGGTGATCACCGCGGGGGTACTGTTTTTTGTGCTGGCCGGTCTGGTGCTCTCGCCTCTGGCGGTGGCCTGTGCCCCTGTGCTGATGGGCTGGTTGAAGTTGAGCCCGGCACTGGTGATGGAAGGCAGCCGTTTGTTCGTGCTGGTGTATGTCTGTGCCTTCGCAGCCAGTGTGGCGAGCGTGCTCGCGGCTTTGCTCGCGGGGCTCGAAAAAATGCGCATCGGTGCGCTGTTGCAAGTGGCAAGCCAGGTGGGCGGTGCGACCTCGGCCGCCCTGCTGCTGCCCAGGTTTGGTCTTTGGGCGATGGCCTTCGGGCTGTGTATGTACCTGGCTTTGTACCTGGTGGGTCTGTACCTGAGCACCCGCCGGCTGTTTGGTCCTGTCTTCACCAATCCCCTGCGCCTCGAAAAAGCGGTGCTCAAACCGCTCCTGGGTTTCGGCGGCTGGATGCAGGTCAACAACACCGCCGCCATCGTCAATCTGGAGGCGGACCGGTTGCTCATCGCCGGTTTTGTGAATGTTGCGAGCGTCACCGCCTACGAAGTCGCCAACAAAATGGCCCTGCTCGCCCGCGCCCTGCCGCTGACCCTATTGAGCGCGCTGTTACCTTCGGCAGCAGCGGTGGCCGCGAGCGATCCAGACAGACTTGATCAGATCTACGTGCGTACCAGCCGCTTTCTGGCCCTCGCAACCTTTGCTTTGGGCGGTTTCATCGCCGGTGCCGCCGCCCCGCTGGCCCGCGTCTGGATCGGCCGCGACTTTGCCTGGGTGCCTGCGATGACGGCATTATTAGTGGTGAGCTACGCCGTCAACAACCTCACCGGTCCCGGCACGACCTTGCTGCGCGCCCTGGGCCGCCCCCGCTACGAGTCGTACTACGCCCTCACGGGAGCGGCGCTCAACGTCGGAATCACCCTCGCTCTGGCGCCGCGCTTCGGGCTGGCGGGCATCCTGGGCGGCACCGCCCTGGGATCGCTCATCGGCTCGCTGCTTTTCCTGTGGCTCTACCACTGCGACCGGAAGCTCGGCTGGTGGATCGCTTTGGGCAGCTGGCTGTGGCGGGTGGTGCTGCCTACGGGGGTGTCGGCGGCCACCCTGGCTGTTGTCGTCACCTGGCTGCCGGGGGTGTGGTTTGCGGAGCGGTTGGGGGGCATGGCGGTCCTGGCTGCACTGCTGACCGTGTATGTGGGCATTCTGCTTGCTCTACTGCGGTTGGTGCGCTTCTTCGAGCCTGGCGATCTCGATCTGGTGCGCGGCTTGGTACCGGTGCGCTGGAAGGGTCTGTGCGATTGGCCACCGGTGGTGTATCTATTCGGCGGCTGACACGGCAGGCAAACTCGGGCAGGATAGATCCGCTGAAGCGAGTCTATAGATGCAGGTGACCGTTGAGCAACTGGCGGCAGTGAGCGTATTCGCAGCCCTCACCCAGGAAGAGTTGGGACAACTTTGCTCCCATGCCCGCGTGCGTCTACCGGCCAGGAGAGATCGTTATCCACGAGGGCGATCCGCTCCCTGCGGCACTCCACGCCCTGCTCGAAGGCTCTCTGCGCATCACCCGCACCGCTGCCACCGGTAAAGAGACCATCTTCCGTGCGCTGGGGGCGGGGGAGATTTTTGCCGCCCCGGCGACGGTGACGGCAGGGGATGAAGAAAACCCCAAGCGCTGAGCGGCCCTGGCTGGAGCTTCTCTCCGCAGGAAGATGAGGGCAGAATGCCATACCGCCCAGACTGGACAGGTAGACCGCTGGAAAAGGTGAGTACCGTGGCAGACAGTTTGAATTCCCAGCAGCGCAGCACGCTGCAGAATTACGTTGGCGACATGCTGGCCCTCGAGAAGCACCTGCTCGAAGCCGTCAAACACCAGCGCGAGGACGAAAACGCCAACCGTTATGCCGAGGCCGTCAACCTGATCGGCAAAATCGAGGGCGTCCTGCACGGCCACGTCGCCGAGACCGAACAGCACCTGGGCACGCTCGGGGGCGATCCCGGCTCGGGGATCAAAGCAGCAATCTCGACGGTGGCGGGGATTGCCGCCGGGGTGATCGATCGGGTCCGGCCCGTCAACACCGTCTCAAAGATGCTGCGCGACGATTATGCGGGCCTGGGGCTCGACGCTATCGGCTACACGATGCTGCACACCACCGGTCTTGCTCTCAAAAGCGCGGCCACGGCGGATCTGGCCCTGCGCCATCTGACGGATCTCAGTCCGCTGATTGTCGAAATCAGCGAAGTAATTCCCCTGGTGGTGGCCAGGGAACTGGCGGACGACGGTGAAGCCGTGGACAGCACCGTCGGTCCCGAGGCTGTGCGCAATACCCAGACGGCCTGGAAAAACGAGGTCGTGCGCAACCACTGAGGCCAGCTACGGGCGGCCTCAGGTGGCCGAACCCACGGTGGTGGTGCGGGCGGCGACGGCTTGAATGCTTGCCCGGGCGCTCTCCAGGGTGCGCGTGAGCGTCTCCTCCCCGGCGTTGGTCGCCACGGCGATGAAGGCAACATCGGTAATGCCGACAAAGCCCAACACCGTGCTCAGGTAAGGCGTGACATAATCCATCGCGGTCATTGGAGCGCCTTCGGAATACTCCTGGCCCGCCGCCATCATCACCACCGCCCGCTTGCCCTTAGCCAGACCTTCGAAGCCGGGATAGGAAAACGTGCGACCGACACGCACGATTTGGTCGATATAGGCTTTGAAGCCGGCGCTCAGTCCAAAGTTGTACATCGGCACACCGAACACGAGGGTGTCGGCGGCTAGAGCGGTTTTTGGGCTAATCCTGTACAAAGTCGGGTATTCTGGATCCAGCGTTAGGTTTCCAGTCTATGCAGCCTTACCCCTGATCTATCATATTGAGACTTTTCAACGAAGGCAGGGCGTTTCAGCCCACGAGACATTAACGTTTCACCCATGTCTGACAGATCAAGGATATTTCGTGGGTGATCTTAAAGTTCAAGTCGATCACGAAGGCCCATTTTTCTACCCGGACGTCATGGTCACTTGCGACAAACGAGACGACGACGCTGTGTGCATTATTCAGTACCCTTGCACAATTGTTGCGGTGCTTTCTCCATCAACTGAAGCCTACGATCGAGGCCGCAAGTTCGAACAGTATCGCCGCATCGCTACTCTCCGCGAATATATTTTGATTGACAGCCAAAAAGCCGGCGTTGAGTGCTTTCGCCGCAGCGCTACCGCTGAGAACATCTGGCTGCTACAGTTCTAAAATACTCCGTCGGTGGTCTCCTTCGATAGTCTTGGAATGCAGGTCCCGATGACTGAAATCTACGAAAACATCAGATTTTGACCAGCTCCGGAGCCGCTTCTAACTGGTCCCTGGTCTCCCTTAGCAACGCTTCTCCCTGCTCGACAGTCTCAATGCGCATCAGTTGGGCGCGCAGGGCCGCCGCCCCCGGAAAGTCGCGCACGTACCAGCCCATGTGTTTGCGCGCCCGGCGCACCCCCGGCACTCCAAGATAGTCGAACAGCCAGTGAAGATGGACACAGGCCAGTTCCAGGCGCTCGCGGGGCGTCGGATCGAGTAGCCGCTCGCCGGTGCGCAGGTAGTGATCGATCTGACCTACCAGGTGCGGAGCCCCCATCGTGCCGCGCGCGCACATGACGCCGTCGGCACCGGTCAACTCCAGACAGCGAATCGCCGCGTCGATCGAAAAGATGTCGCCGTTGGCGATGACTGGGATAGCCAGTTGTGCTTTGACCCGGGCTATCCACTCCCAGCGGGCGGTGCCCTCGAAACTCTGGGCGCGGGTGCGGGCGTGGACCGTGAGCATCTGGGCGCCGCTTTCTTGCATCAGGCGCGAAAATTCGAGGATATTGATCTCCCCGTCGCTCCAGCCCAGGCGCGTCTTGACGGTGACCGGCAAACTCACCGCCCCCGTGACGGCGGCGACGATCTTGGCCGCAGCGGCCGGATCGCGCAGCAGCGAGGAGCCGCCGCCGTTTTTGGTGATCTTGTTGACCGGGCAACCCATGTTGATGTCGATCACATCGGCACCCTGGGCCTCGGCGACGCGCGCCGCCTCCGCCAGAAAGTCGGGGCGGCAATCGAACAGCTGAATGCCGATGGGCGTCTCGCCTTCTGCAATGTCCATGACCTGCGGCAGCGAGCGGCTGTAGTGCAGTCCCGAGGCGCTCACCATCTCGGTGTACAACAGCGAGCGGGGTGCAAAGCGGCGCACCAGCTGCCGAAACGCTTTGTCGGTCACCCCGGCCAGCGGCGATTGGAGTACGCGGCTGGGGAAGCGGCGCGAACCGATGGTCAGGGGTGAGGCGAGGCGCGCCCGGTGGGCGGCGGACATTTCCATAGAACGTGTCTCAGCTGAGTTTGACGGCGGTGCCGGAGACCGAGACCATCAGCATGCTGCCGCCTTCGGGGACGGAGATGGTCTCGTAGTCGATGTCGACGCCAATCACCCCATCGGCGCCTAGTTCGCGCGCCTCGCGGGTCATCTCGTCCATAGCAATCTGGCGGGCTTTGCGCAATTCTCGCTCGTAGGCGGCGGAGCGGCCTCCCACGATGTCGCGGATCTTAGCAAAAAAGTCGGCAAAGACGTTGGCGCCCAGGATGGCCTCGCCGGTCACGACACCCAGATAACTCCGGACCGGGCGGCCTTCGACGACGGTGGTGGTGCTGACAATCACAACAGGATGCTCCTGATTCACAGCAAGGTCTGCAGATAAGTTTGCACGATCGTCTCCAGCTTGCTCATAATCTCCTGCTGCTCCTGGGGATTGAGCCCGGTGTTGCGCAGCTCCAAGATCAGCTCGCCCTTGCGCTTGGGAAGACCGACGAAGCCTTTGTGGCCGTTGCGAAAGTCGGAGGCCGCAAATTCGCCGGCAATCCCCGCCAGATTGAACAATTCCGCCTCGCTGCGCTCGGGCACCAGACCTACGGACTGCTTGCACACCAGGCGCAACTGTTCAATTTCGGGCCGGTCCACGATCAGCTTTTCGAGTTTGGCAAGCCGCCCATGCCAGTGGCGTTCCTCTTCGCCTTCCTCGCGCTCCATGCGCTCTTTGAGCAGACGATTGTAATTTTCAAACAGGGCGGCAGTGACACTCTGCTCCCAATCGCGAATGCGGCTGAAGACCGTGTGGATACTGCGGACGATCTTGGGTGTCGGGTTGTACGGAACCGCCTGGCGGTTTGGCCCGTGCGGGTTGTAACCCAGCATGATCCGCCGCAGGGTGTTTTGCGTAATGTTGCGTTCACCGGTGTACTGATCGACCGAAAGCAAACAAAAATCCGTCTGGGTCATGCGGGCTTCGTTGAGAAAATTCTCCAGCAATTGCCCGAGAGGGAACTGACGTTTTGGAAGTGCACCATTCATTGCCGTTTGCGTGTATACGGTGATACTATGTTATCCCATCGGCGGTAACTTACCGGTGCAGGCACCCCCGGGCATGGGAAGGTGATCCCCGGCGCCGCCCGACACAATCTGTGGGATTTTTCACACTTTCGTGAGATTTTACTGGAAATACGCTCGGAGAGCGTGTAGTATTTCTCGCAGTCCTTCTCTTAAAATAATCTATGTCAGCGGACGATACATTTGCCAATGCACTCGAGGTGCTTCAGTGCCTTCCGCTCGGTGATCCGCGCGTGCTCGACGCCTGCCGCAGGCTCGGGGAGATCACCAACGACCTGCAAAGCGCGATGGCGGCTGAGACCGACCTGGAGGAGGCCTGTGCCCTTGTCGAAGAGCACGCTCACGACAGCGCGCGCAAGGCGGCAAGCTTTCTTATCGAGGTGTTGCGCCTCGCCCACAACCTCTAATGGCGCGGGTTTTCGCCATGTCTTACCAGGCTTATGCCGCTGGACATCTAGTAGACAATTTGTCCACTTAATGGGCCGCAGCGGAGGGGAAATGTCCTTGCCAGCGGGCCTCGGCGCGCCCGAGGGCGGCGCGCACCTGCTCGAAGCCGGTGCCGCCGTAGCTGTTGCGGGCAGCCACCACCGTTCTGGGGGTGATAGCCGCGTAGAGATCATCGTCGAAGGCTGGATGAAAGTGCCGCCACTGGGCAATGGGCAGATCCCGCAGCAGCGCATTCGATTTTAAGCAATGCCTGACCACCGCTCCGATCACGCCGTAGGCCTCCCGGAAGGGCACCCCCTTGCGCACCAGGTAGTCGGCGGCGTCGGTAGCGTTGGAGAAATCTTCTTCGACAGCCCCGGCAAGCCGGTCGGGCTGAAAGACGATGCCCTCGGCCAGCAGAATTGTCATCGCCTCTAGAGAACTTTCGACCGAGCGCGCCGCATCGAAGATACCTTCTTTGTCCTCCTGCAGGTCTTTGTTGTAGGCGAGCGGCAGACCCTTGAGTACGGTGAGCATCCCCATCAGGTGGCCAAAGATGCGGCCCGTCTTGCCGCGCACCAGTTCCGGCACGTCCGGATTTTTCTTTTGGGGCATCAAGCTGGAGCCGGTGGCACAGCGGTCGGTGAGGGTAAGAAAGCGAAATTCTTGCGAAGCCCAGAGGATGATTTCTTCTGAAAGCCGGCTCAGGTGCACGGCAATCAGGCTCGCTGCCGCCAGAAATTCGACCACATAGTCGCGGTCGCTCACCGCATCGAGCGAATTTTCGCTGAGGGCGACAAACCCCAGAAGCTGAGCGGTGTAGTGCCGGTCGATGGGTAGAACCGTTCCGGCGAGCGCCCCGGAGCCCAGCGGACAGACGTTGACGCGCTCGCGGATCTGCGTCAGCCGCTCGATGTCGCGCTCGCCCATCTCGATGTAGGCAAGCAGGTGGTGGGCGAGGCTCACCGGTTGTGCCCGCTGCAGGTGGGTGTAACCGGGAATGAGCGTCTCGACGTGGGAAGCGGCCAGATCCAGCAGGGTGCGCTGAAATGCGCCAAGTCGCCCGACAATCCGGTCGATACAATCGCGCAGCCACAGCCTGAGGTCGGTACCCACCTGGTCGTTGCGCGAGCGGGCCGTGTGCAGTTTCTTGCCCACCTCGCCCACCAGTTCCACCAGCCGCCGCTCGACGGCATAGTGCACATCCTCCTGTTCAAGACCCGGGCGGAACTGACCGGCGCGCCACTCCGAGCGGATCTGCTCAAGACCACCGACTAGGGCCTCAGCCTCCGCTTCGCTCAGGATGCCGCTATGCGCCAGCATCCGGGCGTGGGCCGCCGAGCCGCTCAGGTCGTACTCGAGAAGCTCGATGTCGAAGCCGATGCTCGCATTAAAGGCGGCGACGGTCGGGTGCAGGCCCGCTTCAAAGCGGGCGCTCCAGGGGGTGGCGGTCATAGTGAACAGCAGACAGACAACTTCATCAGCATATCCCCACACCGCCGCCGAAGCCCTGCGCAGCACACCGCAAGAGCGTATCTCAGACTACAAAACACCTCCCTGAGCCTCCTTAGTATGGGTTGGCCCTGCCCTGGCCGGCTTGGCTCCACTCTTTCACTTGGCCCACTACAGCTCTAGGAGAGCCTCGACATGGCGAAGACTCCCGACGACGTTCTCAAGATGATCCAAGACGAGGATGTCAAAATAGTTGACTTAAAGTTCATCGATTTGCCGGGCACCTGGCAGCATTGTTCGTTTGCCACCAACCAGATCGATGCGGATGCTTTTGCCGAGGGCATCCCTTTTGACGGCTCGAGCATCCGCGGCTGGAAAGCCATCAACGAGTCGGACATGCTGATGGTGCCGGATCCGAGCACGGCGTTCATCGATCCGTTCTTCAAAGAGACGACCCTGAGCCTGACCTGCTCGATTCGCGAGCCGCGCACGGGCGAACCCTACGGCCGCGACCCGCGCACGATTGCCGCCAAGGCACTTGAATATCTCAAAGGCACCGGCATTGCCGACACCGCCTACTTCGGCCCCGAGGCGGAATTTTTCATCTTCGACGATGTGCGCTTCGATCAGACCCAGAATGCGGGCTACTACTATCTCGACTCGGTCGAAGGCAACTGGAACACCGGCCGCAGCGAAGGCCCCAACCTGGGCTACAAACCGCGCAACAAAGAAGGTTACTTCCCGGTTGCCCCCACCGATTCGATGCAGGACATCCGCACGGAGATGCTGCTGACCATGGGCAGCCTGGGAGTGCCCATCGAGAAGCACCACCACGAGGTGGCCTCCGGCGGTCAGGCCGAACTCGGGGTGCGCTTTTTGTCGATGGTGGAGGCGGCGGACGCGCTGCAAATCTACAAGTACGTAATCAAAAACGTCGCCCGCAAGCACGGCAAGGTGGCGACCTTCATGCCCAAGCCAATCTTTAATGACAACGGCACCGGCATGCACACCCACCAGTCGCTCTGGAAGGATGGCCAGCCGCTGTTCGCAGGCGACAAGTACGCCGACTTGAGCGAAATGGCGCTCTACTACATTGGCGGCCTGCTCAAGCACGCCCCGGCGATTCTGGCCTTTTCCAACCCGACCACCAACTCCTACAAGCGCCTGGTGCCCGGTTTCGAGGCGCCGGTGAACCTGGCCTACTCCCAGGGCAACCGCTCCGCTTCAATCCGCATTCCGCTGAGCGGCAAGAGCCCCAAGGCCAAGCGCCTGGAATTCCGCTGCCCCGACGCCAGCTCCAACGCCTACATCGCCTTTGCGGCGATGCTGATGGCGGGTCTGGACGGCATCAAGAATAAGATCGACCCGGGCGAGCCCCTCGATGTCGATATTTACGAGCTGTCCGCCGAGGAGCTGGCCAAGGTGCCCTCCACCCCCGGTTCGCTCTCCGAAGCCCTCAAGGCGCTCGAAGAAGACCACGCTTTTCTGGCCGAGGGCGGTGTCTTCAGCGAGGAGCTGATCAACGTCTGGATCGAGTACAAGCTCGAAAAAGAAGTGATCCCGATGTCGCTTCGGCCTCACCCGTACGAGTTCTCGCTCTACTTCGACGTCTAACGGACGCCTGAGTGGCATTTTGAACCCCGGCAGCGCTTGCTGCCGGGGTTCTCGGTTTGTGCGCGGGAGTTTCCCTTGGCCTATGCTGAATACGGGACCGCGGATAGTGGATGAGGATTCCCCAGAGTGCGCTCATTCCGGAACAAAAGCTCACGCGATACCTGTTGGTACCCAGAGTCCGTGACGACAAATCCAAATATTTGGCACAGGCAGGTTCTCTGCTGAGCGATCCAGAGTTTCTACTGTCTGCAATAAACGATTTGATTGCTCGTAACGACGCTAGAAGAGACAGAGAAGATTAGTATGGAACATTCTATGAAGTGTCTGGAGAAATACAAGGTCCAAATGGTCTCAGGCTGGGCGCGGTTACGCTTTGGCTTCAGAGCTCCCGGGATGAGAATTTTCAGTTGATACCCGGCTGTTTTTCCTGAAGGCGCTGGTGTACATAAAGCCTGGTGCAGACCTGGATGGGAGGCGCTTTGGGCCTCCGGGTAGGATGGGTGGCATGCACCGCTGCCCCCATTGCCTTCAAGATTTTTTGCTGCGCACCGACCCCTGCCCCGGCTGTGTGGACCTGGCCGCCGTGCGCTCGCGCGCCAAAAAAGCGAAGGAGCGCCGCGCCGCCTACGACCCGGTGGGCCAGGTGGAGGAGTGGGAATTTTGGGATCTGCTGCGCTGGTACCGCGCCTGTCCCTGCTGCGGCAAACCCTGGGCCACCGCCGGGATCGTCGCCCGCGATCACATCGTGCCGGTCAGCCGCGGCGGCCCCAACGAGGCGAAGAACCTGCAACCGCTCTGTCAAGGATGCAACCTCTGGAAGAGTGACTACATCATCTACTTCGACCGCCACTTCCCGGGCCGCTGCGCCCCGCTGCCGGAATACCTGCTTGCTTATCTACCCGCCATCCAGGCGGACCCCTCGGTACAACTGCCCCTCATCGCCTCCGGCACCGTCGATGCGACCCTGCGCTACCCGCAGGCCACCCCTCGCCAATTCGAAGCGATTACCCTCGTCCTGAGCGGCAAACTGCCCAACTGCGAAGGTCAGATATCAGCGGATGCAGTCGATTTATGGTTGGATCTCTAAAACCTGATCCCCACTTCTGAGAGGGCTGTAACATTTTGTTATAAGCAGTGGGACGGTAAAGATGAAGATCCTGGTGGTGGGTGCGACGGGCAACCTGGGACGGCAGGTCGTGCGGCGGGCGATCGACGAGGGACATACGGTCCGCTGCGCGGTGCGCAACCGCGAGAAGGCCCAGTTTCTGGAGCAGTGGGGGGCGCAACTGTTTGGCGGTGACTTGCGCGAGGCGGACTGCTACGGGCCGCTGCTTGCCGAAATGGAGGCGGTGATCCTCACGCCCAGTGCCCTGGCGAGCCGCGACGGCCGCGACAAGACCAACAACATCGACAACGTGGATGATGTCGGCGTGCGCGCCTTTGTCGATGCGATGCGCGGCCGACTCCTCCAGCGGCTGGTCTACACGTCAGTACTGCGCTGCGACGAATTTGCGGGCAACAAAATGATGCGCATCAAGCGCAAAGTCGAGGAGCATATCGAGCGCTCGGGGGTGCCCTACACCATCCTGCGGCTGAGTGCCTTCATGCAGGGGCTCATTCCCGAATTTGCCCTGCCGATTCTGGAGAAAAAACCCGTGCGCATCCAGCGCAACCCCTCGCCGATTGCCTACATCAGCACCTTGGATGCGGCGAAATTCGCAGTGGCCGCCTGCACCCTTCCTGCCCTCGAAAACCGCACAGTTGGGGTAAGCGGCCCCGAAGTCTGGGATGTCCAGGCCCTCATCAAGCTGTGCGACGATCTGTCCGGCATCAAGCAGATGCCCAAGGTGAGCATTCTTTCTGAAGGCCAGAAGCGCATCAACGAACTGTTGGCCAGAATGCTGAACCCAAACCTTATCGAGCTGTTGCGCTTCAGCGAGGCGTTCACCACCGGCCAAACCTACAGCGCCGATATGGAAGCGGCGGGAGAGCTGTTCGGCATTCCCGCCACGTCGCTAACCAAGGTAGAACCGTTCCTGCAGGAGTACTTCGCAATCATCAAGCGGCGGCTGCGCGAGAAGAACTACCAGGAGCCCAAGGTCAAGTCGCCGTTCTAACCCCCCTTGCTAAGGGGGGCAGCGAAGCCGGGGGAGAGATCAATACCCGCTGCTGATCCACGAACCAAGGGTGCTGTTCTTGCTCGAATCGATGCGGGTGCCGCTGTTGGAGGAGCCGCCGTTGGTGTGGGTGGCGAAGACCGTGAGCGTGCTGCCCGACGACTGGTAGACGCCGCTGCCGCTCTGGCCGCCGTAGGTATCGATGTTGTAGGTGACCCGATAGGTAGTGGCGCTGATCACCGGGTCGTTGTCGTACCACATCGTCGAGCCGCCTTTGTCGCCGGGATACCCGGCGATGTTGCCGGTGGTGCCCACGATTGTCGAATCGTAGCCGTAACCCATCCAGCCGGTGGTGGTGCCCACGGACGAATTGAGGGTGATCAGCCGCCGGCACCGTAGGGAAACTGGACGTTGAGCTTGGTGACCGCCCGATAGGGAAAGGTGGTGGTGCTGGTAATCTGCACGCGGTTGTCGGTGCCGATGACGCTGTCGGAGCCAGGATCGGCGCTGCCTTTGCCCCCATCCGGACCCGCGTAGGCGGGGGTAAAGCTGGACAGGTTGCCTGCGGGCAACTTCGCCGGGGCGCCCATGTGCACCTCGCCGGTCAGCGGGTTGTAGCCCATTTCCCTAAGGGCCAAAGCGTCCGGTAGCCGGGGACTGTTGGGATCGTAAGGCGGCGGGACCAGGTCCGGCAGTCCCAAAAACCCCGGATCGGCTTGGGCGGCAGGGTGATCGACGGGCAACGGCCCGCCTGTAAGTTCAACAACCGGCGGCTGGGCGTGGGCCACAGTGCCCACCGTCAGCAGCAAGACGCACAGACCGGCACAAAACCCGCGCATGGACGCGATGTGGATCATAGCTTTGGCTCCTCGATAAAAGTCCCGGCTGATATCGACCGAAATCGACACCAGTCGAGGAGCCTATAGGGATGGCACACCTCTGTGCAAGCTCTAAATGGACAGTCCCTAAAAATCGAGAGAAATTGTAAGACTTGACAAAGTGTGTTGACTTTACTTCATGCGGCTGCGGCATCCCGTTCCTGCTGCTCAAAACTCCAGCCGCCGGTAACCTAAGGCAGAGAAGTCGCTGCCCACAGGTGCGGTTGGGCCAAAAGCCAGAGGATGAGGCTTTTGCCGTCTTCGATTTGGCTGCGATGGATACGGCTTTCGAACTCCTCCACCGCCAGCCACTCCAGGGCGATATCCTCCTCGGGATCGACGCCGTAGCTGTCGGCGGCGGCGAGATTGGTGGCCAGAAAAAAGTGGGTGCGCTCGTTGGAGTTGCCCGGCATCCGGTAAACCGGCGGCAAGATCACCCAACGCGCTGCTGTAAGCCCGGTCTCCTCGGCCAGTTCGCGGCGGGCGGCGGCGGCGGGATCTTCGCCCGCTTCGACGATCCCCGCTGGAAATTCAAGCAAATCCTGGCCGATGGCGTAGCGGTACTGGCGCACCATCAGCACCTGTGCGCCGTCCGGTCCGCTCCGGTAGGGCAAGATTACCGCCACCGGCGGCTGCTCAAGGATGTCCCAGGTGCGCACCAGCCCATTGGGAAGGCGCACGCGGTCACGAAACAGACTCAGCCGGCTGCCGCTGTGGACCGGTTGGCGATCGAGGCGCTCGATGCTCATGGACAAAATCTCTCCGGCTCCCTGCGCCATGGTACCGGGTACGACCGGCGCTCGTGGCATCATAGGAAAAAGTGAGGGTTGGCGAAAGATGGGACGGACAGCACTATGGTTGGTAGGCGCGCTGGCGGCTGGAAGTGTTGTCATGTCCCAGGCCATCGCCGCCCAGACCGCCAGCCGGGCTGGTGCCGGCGGCGGCGGTGGACAGTTGAAGATCACTTCCGATGTTCAAGAAGCGGACACCAAAGCCGGTATCGTGATCGCCCGCGGCAACGTGCGCATCGAATATCCGGCGCGCAAGGTGGTGGCAACTGCCCAGAAGGCCACCTATCTGATGCGCGAGAAGAAGATTGTCCTGTCGGGCAACGTGCGGGCCATTCAGGACGAGAACCGCATGAACGCCGAGGTGATGACCTATTTTATCGACAAGGGTATCTTCGACGCCCAGCCTCCCGAGGGCAAGCAAGTGGAAGCCATCTACACCGTTCCCCCCTCCGAAGATCCGCAGGAGCCGCCGCAGAAAACCTCCGAATCCAAGCCGCAGCAGTGAAAATCACCGTCAATCAAATTTCCAAGCAGTACAGCAAACGGGTCGTAGTCGACGCGGTGAGCCTCGCAGTCGAGCAGGGCGAGGTGGTGGGGCTGCTCGGTCCCAACGGTGCGGGCAAGACCACGACGTTTTACATGATTACGGGTCTGGAGAAGCCCGACAGCGGCAGCATCGGTCTAGACGAGCGCGACATCACCACCCTGCCGATGCACCGTCGCGCCCGGCTCGGCATCGGCTATCTGCCGCAGCAGCAGAGTATCTTCCGCCGCCTGAGCGTCGAAGAAAATATTCTGCTGGTGCTCGAGCAGACCGGTGTACCCCGCAAGTTCTGGCGCAAGCGCTTGGAGGAACTGCTGGAGGAGTTCGGGATCAGCACCATCCGCAAAAGCCTGGGCATCCAAGTCTCAGGCGGCGAGTCGCGCCGGGTCGAAATCGCCCGGGCGCTGGCCGCAGGTATGGAAGGTCCGCAGTTTTTGCTGCTCGATGAACCGTTCGCCGGGATCGATCCCATCGCCGTCGCCGACATTCAGAAGATGATCGCCCGCCTGCGCAACCGGGGCATCGGCATTCTGATCACCGATCACAATGTGCGCGCCACCCTCTCCACCACTGACCGGGCCTACATCATGGCCCAGGGCAAGGTCTTTGCCGCCGGTACCCCCGTCGAGATGGCCGTCAATCCGCTGGTGCGCCAGTACTACCTGGGCGAGGATTTCCAGCTTTAGCTCTGTTTTGACGAGAAGCTGATGGGTCACCTGGGTGAGGAGCGGGACGGCAAGCGGATCATGCAGGGGGGAGGCCACGACCGTGTCGAGCTGCAAGGCGAAGACTACACGGTCACGGCCAAGGACGGGCGCGGGGTGCTCTGCTGCGTCGAGCACGGGCGGGTGGTGACTTTCGAGCTGAGCGATGAAGACGTGGATCGCTTCGGGACAACCCTGGGCAAGGTGGAGAAGCGGAGGGCCGAGCGCCAAAAGAAAAGCGATAGAGACCGGGGCATGGAACACTGAGCGGCCGTACCCCCTGCCCCGATGCTGACGCCGCACCGTCGGCGCGGCGAGCGAGAATCTGCAGATCCGTCAGTCGGGAGGCAGCTGCCGACGGAAAGTGTCCAGATCCGGAGCGTCGAGCAGGGCAAGGCTAAGCCGGTCCAGGATCTGTGGATCCGTGATCGCTTGCAGAGCCGTGGCCACGGCTTCGGGCACTGACCCGAACCTGTGCCCCAGTTGGTGGAGCAATGTCTGGACTTTGCTGCGCCGCTCGGTTTCGAGCACGATGTCTCGGGTCAGCTCCTGAAACAGCGGCGTCTGTTGCAACAGATTCATCAGCGACCTCCTGCGAAAAAACTCCGCCACCGCCTGTCCGTCGCGCAGCGAGGCGAGCAAGCCTGTTACAGCGAGCACTTCGTTGCGCTCCTGGCTCGATTCTAGTCCTGCTTCGACCGCCTCGACGCTGGCGCTGAGCAAGCCCTCTACTTCCTGGCTGCCCATCAGCGGCACCAGGGGCATCAACCCGACCAGGCCACCCGTCAGGATAGGCGCCGGGTCCTGCTCCCACAGACGCACCAGCTGATAGTCCGCACGCAGGCCGCCCTGGGCGAAATACTCCGGCACCCGGCGGCTGGCGGCACTGTCCCGCAGCAGCACCAGCACCTGCTGTGGCACTTGGCCGTAGCGATTGAGTACGAAGGCGGCGTAGGTGGCCATGCCATGCGCACAGGTAGCTCCTCGCGCAGCTCGCCGCGCTGCACAACGGTCTGGAACTCGACATGCAGCAGTTGCGGCTGGCCCTGCGCGTCGAGAAAGCGGATCAGAAAGTCGGCGCGACGTTGCTGAGCAACGATAACGGAGTTGAGTTCTTGCTGCCATGTAGCATCTGGACCACGCAGCCAGGCGAGGAAGTGTTGGCTGTAGAGAGCGGCAAGGCCCTGCAAACTGGTATCGAAGGGACGGCGTTCAGTGTCGGCCACGGGCGCAGCGAGCAGTCGCGCCTATGGTGCCATGGCTAGAGCCGAGGTGCGCAAAATAAGGGGAAGACTGGCCAGTGCAGAAGCGGGGCTCGATCAAGCTTGCCCGCTAGCAGGGCGTTGGGAGGCGATGCTCAAGACGGTCCTGGACAGGATGGGCGGGGCATCGCTGAGAATGAGCTGTGAATCAGAAGCCGATGAGCAGCGACAAAAAAGAAGAAAAATCTAGACAATACCGACTGTAAGGCCTATGCCGCCGTGGATTTTCGCAGCACTCTTTCCTCTAATTATAAAGAGGAAGTGGGGGAATCTTTGGCTAAGAGTTTTCGTGGGATGCAACAAATCCTTGACAAACCACTGCCGTAGCTACATAATTGTAGCTACGTTGGGTGTAGGGAGTTGAGGTTGCTCTGGGTATGGGACGAAAACAAAAGCAGCTCAAATGCTTCAAAACATGGTCTGGACTTTGAGACCGCGCAGCTTGTTTTTGACGATCCCCTCGCTGTCAGTCGGATGGACAGCTATCCCGACGAAGAGCGCTGGCAAACTGTTGGGGTCATCGATCAGGTAACGATCATCGTCGTTCATACAATGCTTGTGTATGACCCGCAAAGCGATAAAGAAATTGGGCGGATCATCAGCGCCCGTAAAGCCACGAGGCAAGAACGGAGGGCATATGAAGAAGGAAATTTCTGAGCATCTAACGGCTCAACAAAAAGCCCAGCTTCAGTCTCTGGCAGAGTTGCCAGACGAGCAGATCAACACGAGTGATATCCCTGAAGTGCAAGACTGGAGTGGAGCTAGGCGCGGTGTGTTTTACCGTCCTGTCAAGCAACAAATTACCCTGCGCCTTGATGCTGACCTGATCGACTGGTTCAAAAGAAATCACCCTCAAGACGAAGGCTATCAAACCAGCATCAATCGGGCCTTGCGTGAATATATCGCGCACCATCAGCCTTGAGTGATGTTTCACAAAGGGTCCGTTGTTAGACTAGACGACACCTTGTAGGTTGGCCACCAGAAGTGTTGAATCAGTAAACGCTTGCACACAGTTCGAGCGGCCAGACCCTGCGCCTCCAGCTGCCCAGCAATTTTCCCAGCCAATGCACATAACTGACTTCCTGACACATACAACATTGCAAGTAACGCAACTTATCCAACCGCTTGCTTCCCCAAATCTTTGGCACAGCCACCAGTTCCAGCAGGCGGTGAGCAATTAGGGTGACGTAGAGCTGCATCCGGATGCCATTCTCGTTTTTTGTCATCAAGCGCTTCAGCTTTAAATGCATCTTCGGAAACTTCCATAACAGCTCTATCTGCCAGCGTTGACGGTACAGTTCCATCACCTCTTCGTCACGGACAAGCCATTCGCCCTTGCCAGGCAAGTTCGTCACCAATCGATACTCGGCTCGGTTCTCAATATCGCAAAAACTGACCACGCGATACTGTCCCGATTCTTTACCTGTCCCCACACGCACCAGACCTTCATTGCCTTCAAAAATTTACTTGTAATTGCTCTTGATACGCATCAAAAGGCCCATTCAAGTTTGAAGTGCAACAGCACCTGACTGAGCTAAGAATACCTCCCGTGGTGTCCGATAACCAAGCACTTTTCGCGGGCGGTCATTGATCATGTCCATTGCCCTTTGCACCTGCTC
>JAESGW010000300.1_pt1 | contig 71623 bp, 73 predicted proteins | sample 9269791 | NCBI WGS metagenome assembly JAESGW01 (sample SAMN16773120, study PRJNA677053) | algae metagenome | isolation source: Aphanocapsa lilacina HA4352-LM1 and co-occurring heterotrophs from near cave... | place: USA: Maniniholo cave, near Haena, Kauai, HI | collected 2009-07-28 | reverse complement strand
AGGTCGAGATGACCAAGATGCCCGAGCTCGTGGCCTTCATGCACAGCATGATCGGCCTGGCGGCCGTGTTCATCGCGGTGGCCGCCGTGGCCGAGCCGCATGCCTTCAACATCGCGCTCAAGGGCGATCCGATCCCCGCGGGCAACCGCCTGGAACTGTTCCTGGGCGCGGCCATCGGCGCCATCACCTTCAGCGGCTCGGTGATCGCCTTCGGCAAGCTCTCGGGCAAGTACAAGTTCCGCCTGTTCCAGGGCGCGCCGGTGCAGTTCGCGGGCCAGCACATGCTGAACCTCGTGCTGGGCCTGGCGACCGTGGGCCTGGGCCTCGTGTTCATGGCGACGGAGAACTGGACGGCCTTCTTCGCGATGCTCGCGCTGGCCTTCGTGATGGGCGTGCTGATCATCATCCCGATCGGCGGCGCGGACATGCCGGTGGTGGTGTCGATGCTCAACAGCTACTCGGGCTGGGCGGCCGCGGGGATCGGCTTCAGCCTGAACAACGCGATGCTGATCGTGGCGGGCTCGCTGGTGGGCAGCTCGGGCGCGATCCTGAGCTACATCATGTGCAAGGCGATGAACCGCTCGTTCTTCAACGTGATCCTGGGCGGCTTCGGCGGCGACGCGGCCGCGGCCACGGGCGGCGCGAAGGAGCAGCGCCCGGTCAAGAGCGGCAGCGCCGACGACGCGGCCTTCGTGCTGGGCAATGCCGAGACGGTGGTGATCGTGCCGGGCTACGGCCTGGCGGTGGCCCGCGCGCAGCACGCGGTCAAGGAACTCGCGGCCAAGCTGACCGAGAAGGGCATCACGGTGAAGTACGCGATCCATCCGGTGGCCGGGCGCATGCCGGGGCACATGAACGTGCTGCTGGCGGAGGCCGAGGTGCCGTACGACCAGGTGTTCGAGATGGAGGACATCAACGGCGAGTTCGGCCAGGCCGACGTGGCGATCATCCTGGGCGCCAACGACGTGGTGAACCCGGCCGCGCACACCAAGGGCAGCCCGATCTACGGCATGCCGATCCTGGAGGCGTACAAGGCCAAGACGGTGATCGTGAACAAGCGCTCCATGGCCGCCGGCTACGCCGGGCTGGACAACGAACTCTTCTACATGGACAAGACCATGATGGTGTTCGGCGACGCCAAGAAGGTGGTCGAGGAGATGGGCAAGGCGGTCGAATAGAGAATCCGGCGCCAATCACTTGCGTTGCGGCATCACCCAAGCTTGCCTCTTGTCGACGTCTACGCGGCGAGCCGTGTTTCCGTAGAAATCTTCGAAGGGCGTGTAACCAGCAGTCATCTCTTGTCGAACTAAGCCCTGAGCAAGCGCCAGGCCGGCGTTGTCTGGCTGCTTGCCAAGCCATTGAAAGGGCATGAGATGAAAAGTTCTAAACACACGCACTACCTGCTGTCTGATCGTGGTGCCTTCCGTGGTTCACGCAGCGAGTCGACTCACAACGGGTCGCGATCGACACCACGCTGGGGGGTGTACCTACACATCAGCGATCTTTCGCTGACAGCCTCCCACACTGGCACGGGAGCGTAGGCGGATGAAGACCCCTCAGGAACAAACTGCCACCGGGCGACCCACTGTCGTCCGATTCGCCGCGATCGCTCTTTCGGTCGGGGCCGTGGCTTGTGCCTTTGCCTATGCGGCTGGGTGGCTGACACCTTCGCGCCTGACGCCCGCCAAAATCGTGGATTCGCTCGCGCCGGCCAGCGGACCGGTCAAAGGCTTCCGACGCAATCATGCGAAAGGCATCTGCTTCGCAGGAAATTTCGAGGCGAACGGCGAGGGAGTCGCGGTTTCGCGAGCGTCCATCTTCAAGGCCGGGAGTTATCCGGTCATGGGTCGCTTCAACCTTGCGGGCCCCATTCCGACCATGGCGGATGGCACGGGTCGTGTACGTGGATTGAGTCTTCGAATCGAGGCGCCAGACAAGCAGGAGTGGCGCACTGCCATGATCAACGCGCCGTTCTTTCCGATCGCCACGCCGAAGGAGTTCTATGAACTTCAGCGTGCCAGTGCGAACAAGAACGACCCCGGCGCAATCAAGCAGTTTGCAGCCAGCCATCCTTCGCTTCGCGAGTTCGGTGCGTGGGCGGGCAGTGCTCCATATGCCGAGTCCTACGCGGAAGATCGCTTCAACAGCCTCAACAGTTTCATGCTGATCAACGCACAGGGTCAGAAGCAGGCCGTGCGCTGGTCATTCATTCCGACCGCCGCGATGGTTCCGGTGCCTTCGGAGGACTTGAAGAAGCGCGATCCCGACTTTCTCTTCAAGGCGCTCACCCAACGAGTCGCCGATGCCCCGCAAAAGTGGAAGCTGGTATTCACGCTCGCCAATCCGGGCGATCCCACGGCCGACCCCACCAAGGTTTGGCCCGTCGATCGCCGACAGATAGAAGCGGGCACGCTCGTGGTGACCCGGATCGAAGCCGAGGCCAACGGACCGTGCCGCGACATCAACTTCGATCCCACGGTTCTGCCTGAGGGAATGCAGACCTCCGACGATCCGTTCCCCGCGGCGCGCTCGGCGGCCTATGCGGTGTCCTATGACCGCCGCACCTCGGAGTCGGAACACTACCCGCGCGTTCAAGCCGGAGCCAAGCCATGAACCATCCAAGCATGAAATTCTCGAAGCTGCAGCGCGTGCTCCATTGGGTCATGGCGATCGGCATCCTTGCGATGCTGTTCATCGGGGTCGGCATGATGTCCACGATCGATCGCGCTTACCTGGTGCTGGTGGGCATCCACAAGCCACTCGGCATTGCGATACTTGTCCTGGCGCTGCTGCGTCTCGTCGTGCGATGGCGCAGCGGGGCACCGTCGCTGCCGGCGAGCATGAGCGAGCCCATGAAGCTCGCGGCAAGGTTGTCGCATGTCGCGTTCTATGCGCTGATGATCGCGATGCCTTTGCTCGGGTGGTCCATGTTGTCGGCTGCGGACTATCCCGTGACCTTGGCCGGGATGCGGCTCCCCTCGATCGTTCCAGCCAGTGCCGAGTTGCACAGCATCCTGTGGAGCGCCCATCGCTTCCTGGCGTTCTGCTTGTTCGCTTTGTTCTTGCTGCACTTCGCCGCCGCGCTTCTTCATGCCTGGGTGCGAAGGGATGGCGTCTTCGAGACCATGACCTTTGGTCGTCGAGGTGGTCGCTGATTCATTCGGCAGATCGTGAAGGCGCCCGGGTTCCAGGACCGAAGCGGCCCCGTCGTTGCCGTTCAGCGTGTCGAACCAGCCCGAGGCGCTTGCTGCAATTGCCGCGTCAGGACGAAATCGGCGATGGCGTCGACGACCCCTGGTGCCAGTGGAAGGTCGGCACGACCGTAGGTCGCGAGATTGGCGGCCCGATCGTCGGTCTCGACGGCTTTCAGCACATGGTTCGCCTCCGGAAGCAGCACCAGCTTCGACTGCGCCGCCGCCTGACGCAGCCGCTGTGCGTCCGCGACGCCGACTTGGAGGTCGCGCCCGCCCTGCACGATCAGCAGGGGCTTCGTGTACCGACCGGCCAACTTCGCGGGGTCGATGGCGAATGCGCTGATCAGGAACCCCTGCACTTTCGGATGGAACACAGGCCGCAGCGCCGGTTGCACATCGGCCATCTCCACCCGGCGGCCGGCTTCGAGCGCATCGATGGCGGCCATGGCCTGGTCGAGCAGCGGCGCGTTGGCGGGATTGGCCCGCAACTGCTCACGCAGTACCTGCCCCATCGGCCGGCCCGTGCTCGCCACCAGGACTAACCCGCAGATGGCCGGATCCTGCCGCGCGGCCGCCGCCGCGAGCGCGACCATCCCGCCCTCGCTGTGGCCCAGCACCCAGACGCATCCGGCGCCGGAGGCCTCACGAATCGTGTCGACCCAGCGGCGCACGTCCTCCGCGTAGTCCTCGATGGTGACCGCGTCGGGGTCGGCAACCGCGCCGGCGCTGCCGTACAGGCCGCGCTTGTCGATCCGCACTGTCGCGATCCCTTTCGCTGCGAGGCCTTCGGCCAGGAGCCGGTACGTCGAGGCCTTCACTCCCAGCGGGCTGTTGCCGTCGCGGTCCGTGGGGCCAGAGCCTGGCACGATCAATAGCACCGGAGCGAGCGGCGTAGCCGGAGCAGCCGGCGACAGCAGGGTGCCCCGCAGCGGACCCAGCGGCCCGGGCGCCTCCAGCGGCTTCTCGCGCGGTTCGGCGGCAGCTGCGCTGACCACGGTGGCGGCGATGGCGGCCCTCGCCAGCAGATGGAGGAGGCAGGCTTTCATTTCTTCATGGACCTTTGACTCGATCCCCCAAGAGCGGGTCGGCCAAGACTATAAGGCCACCATCGCCGCGCCGCATCGAAGAACGCGAAGGACGACCTCCCTGTTGGCCTCGTTGCGGCGCCTTCATGTCTCATGGTCTCACCGCGAGACCTGATCCATGACCACCGCGAGCTTTGAAGAACCCGCCTCCGTTCGGGTCCATGGTGGGTCTGTCTAGGCGGCCGACTGAAGGCCGTGAACCTTCGGGCATCCGCGGCAATCAAATGGAACTCTTCTGCCGTGCTCTCCAGGCCAAGCAGTTTCCAACCCTCCCGTCCGGAATTGGTTGGTGCCAACAGCCCTTAGTTGGGTGCCGGCCGGGCAGCGACACCGACTCCCGACCTCGAAGCCACAACGGACAGGATGGCCGCAACGGTCAGACTGGCCCCGATGCAGAGCATGGCGGCAATCAGTCCCTTGGCCATGGAGCTCGCGCTCGGCGAAGTACCTGCGACGCTGAAGAAGACGCCACCGATGACCGCGACGCCGAGGGCGGCGCTGATCTGCAAGGCCGAGTTGGTGATGCCGGCAATCATCCCGGAGCCGCTCACCGGTGCACGGTCGATAACCGAGCGCACGAGGGTAGGCAGTGCCCATCCCTGCCCGAAACCCAGAAGTCCCACCGCAACGATGAGCGGAAACTGGGCCGGCATTTGTGCGGGGGCGCCAGCAACCAGCGCCGCAAGGTACAGGCACCCGGCCACCTCGAGCAGCATGCCGATGGCGGGCACCCAATTGCCGAAGAGACGGATGGCCAGCGGTGTCGTCAACGGACCGATGAAGAAGCCGACGCCGAAGGGCAGGAACACCAGTCCCGTTGCCAAAGGATCTAGTCCCAGGGCCGACTGTAGGTAGACGGAGAACACCAGGAAGAAGGCAGAGACGACGTAAAAGAAAAGAACGCCGGCGAGACCGCTCATCAATCCCGGCATGCGGACCAGGTCGATGCTGACGAGCGGGACGCCGCCTCGTCGAGAAAACGCCTTTTCATAGCGCCAGAAACCGAGCGCGGCGACAGGTGTCGCGATGAGCATGGCGCATGCCCACCATGGCCAGCCCCTTTCGCGCCCTTCCACCAGGGGCACGATCAGCAGGCTCAGCGTGAGCGCGCAGAGCAGAACACCGCCCCAGTCGATGGGCGCGGGGCTATCGCCACGAACGTTCGGCAGCAAGGGCAATCCACCGATCAGCACCGCGGCCACCACGGGCAAATTGATCAGGAAGATGATTCGCCACTGGAGGTGAAAGACGTCTGCGGAGATCAATGCGCCGCCCAGGGCTTGCGCGATCACTGCCGCCAGCCCGACGGTGGCGCCATAGAGGCCCAGCGCACGCGAGCGCTCCCGCACCGGGAACAGCGCATGAACGGAGGCCAGCCCTTGTGGGGCCATGGCGGCTGCGCTGAGACCTTGGAGTATGCGTCCCACGATGAGCATGGAAGGCGAGCTTGCGAGGCCGCACAGCAAGGACGTGAGTCCGAAGCCGCTGATGCCCAGCAGGAACATGCGCCGTCGGCCGAAGAGGTCGCCAAGCCGCCCACCGGTGATGAGGAAGACCGCGTAAGCCGCCGCATATCCGGAGATCACCAGTTGCAATTCAGCAGCACTCGTGCCGAGTTCGCCCTGAATGGACGGCAACGCGACATTGACGATGAAGAAGTCGAGTGGAGGCAGGAACGCCCCCACCAGCAACACCGCGAATGCGAGCCACCGACGCGAGTCTGAAGTTGTTTCTTGCATGATTTCGGTTGCGGCGGCGCGCATCAGATGGGGCGACCGAAGCGTTCCGTGCCCATGATGGGGGTCCAGTTCTGCAGCGGCGTGGCGAAATGCATGTCGAAGATGCGCTGCTGGAACGCCCATCGCCCGTCTCTTCGCTGGTAGAGGTCCTTGTACTGGCCGCTCACTTGCAGTGGTCCCTTCTCGACGTCGTAGAAGAGGCAGTCCGCCGCAACCAGGCCATGGCCGTTGTCGCCGTCGAGCGTGATGATCGCGTTCGCCATCCAGTGATGCATGTGCGGCATGCGTTTCATGTTGACGCGTGCTTGCGCCAGGATCTCATCGAGTCCTTCCGAGTTTCCATTGGCGCCGAGCAAGAGCCGAGAGTCGGGATGCCATAGGGTGGCGAGGAGTTCCACATTCATCGTGTCGAACGCTTCCGCATAGTTGGCGATCAAGGCATCGATGGCGAAGCGGCTTTCGATGGCGTCGAGGCGAGCTTCAAGTTCTTGGGACATGCGGGTTCTCCGTGAGTGAGCGGTGCGAGCGATCTGTGAGCGCACCGGGAAAATGTACCGAGTGGTACAAAAATGAGTAAAAAAAAGCGCGACTGGAGCGACCGGGGCGTGGAGCCCGCTTCCTGCGCGGGCGCCTGGTGTTCAAGCGCATGCTTCAAACGCGTCGATTTAAATATCGATTGGTACAAATATATGGCGGCGTTCGAATGCTGTCAACGGCTCGGTTCCCCCCGGTCGATTTGCCAGCCGGGAGAGGAGGTCTTTGCTTGCCGATTTATTGTGTATCGACTAGTATGTAATTTTGAACTGGCGGAGATCTTCATGGCTCAGCGAGGCCGACCGCGCGCATTCGACCGGGATGCGGCCCTTACCTCGGCCATGCACCTGTTCTGGGAGCATGGCTTTGAATCGACCTCGCTGTCGCAACTGAAGGCGGCGATGGGCAGTGGCATCTCCGCGCCCAGCTTCTATGCGGCCTTCGAGTCCAAGGAAGCGTTATACAAAGAGGCGCTGGATCGATACATGGAGATCTACGGCCACTTGACCAGAAGCCTGCATGATCCTTCCCTAGAGCCGCGAGAAGCGGTGTTCCTTGCATTGAAGCGCTCGGCAAAGATGCAGTGGGAGGGAGGGCACCCCAAGGGTTGCATGGTTGCGTTGGGCGTGATGGGAGCCTGTTCGTCGGGCAGCGAAACCATCACCGCAATGCTCCGAGAGGTGCGCAGTCGCACCCGCGCTGGATTCCATGCCTGCGTCGAGCGGGCCATCAAAAGCGGGGAACTGCGCAAGTCCACGAACCCGGCTTCGATGGCCGCCGCGTTCGACAGTTTCTTCTTGGGTCTGTCCGTCCTGGCCCGCGATCGTGTGCGGCTCGCGGTCGTCGAGGAATCCGTGGTCGAAGCCATGGGCATCTGGGATGCCGCGCTGGATCGATCCGATCATCCAGCCTGAGCTTTCGGTCGACTGGCAATGAACGCGCAGAGCATTGCGCTGCCGTGCGCCACGCTCTGGCGAACGGTCGGCTAGCCAAGGCCTGCGCCACCCGACCACCTCTATCCGCGGCAACGTCTTCGGCATGACCGGCATGGCGATCGCCGTGCTGACCACCGGCGCGCTGATCTACAAGCTCGCCAGCGGCAACCTCGAGGGCCTGGCCTACGTGCTGGTCGCGCGGGTCGTGGGCGGGGGCCTCGGCGCCTACATGGCCAACAAGGTCGAGATGACCAAGATGCCCGAGCTCGTGGCCTTCATGCACAGCATGATCGGCCTGGCGGCCGTGTTCATCGCGGTGGCCGCCGTGGCCGAGCCGCCTGCCTCCAACATCGCGCTCAAGGGGACCCGATCCCCGCGGGGAACCGCCTGGAGCTGTTCCTGGGCGCGGCCATCGGCGCCATCACCTTCAGCGGCTCGGTGATCGCCTTCGGCAGCGCCCCCGCCGGCGGCTGCGCGCGAGGCGAAACCTTGGGCAAGCCCGCGTGGCGTGGCGTTCAGGGAAAGGCGCTGGCCAAGCCGGTGCGCGGCGTGGCACCGCCGCCCGGCCCGATTTCCAAGTAGGCGTCGCTGGCAGGCGTGTAGGCTTTCCACTCCGGCGCGTCCATGCTGGGATTGCCATCCTTCGCGAAACGGGTCCATAGCGTCATGGTGGTTTCAGTGATGGCTTCGTCGTTCGGTCCCCAGCCCATCGACGCCTGGACATCGGCCGCATCCCCAGCGGTGCCGGTGATGCCATTGCCATTGAGGTCACCGATGGGCGCCTTCGCGCCGGCCGGCGTGAGCACCAGACCCATCACGTAGTTCGTCACCATGCCTTGCGGGTAGCCGAACAGGTAGGGCAACTCGCCGCTGTGGCCGCTGCGCAGGCCCATCGCCGACCAGCCGTCCGGCACGCGGCTGAACCGGTACACGTACTGGGGCGAGCGATAGGTTGCCGCGCGCTGCGCCATGAATACCGGCAGCGACGCGCGCAGCGAGGGATAGTCGCCAGAGGTCGCTCCCACCATCAGCGGCACGTCGCTGGGCATACCCTCCGCCATGTTCTGACCGTAGGTCTTCACCATGTGACGATGATCCACATTGGGTCGGTAGGTCTCGCGCGGGATGCCCGCGTCGAGGTCGGCTTGGGTGTAGGCGGTCCACGGCAAGGCGCGTGCCTGTGCCAACGTGGTCGCACCGACGCGCTCGAACACGGCCTTGCCGATCGCCTCGCCGCCGGCCAGCGAGCTCGCTGGTGTTCCGCCTGTCGCGATGGCATTGGCGCCGCTCTGCACAATGGCCTTGTGGAACAAGCCGACAGCCTCGGGCGCGTTCATGAGGCCATAGACCTTCCCGCCGCCACCCGATTGGCCGAAGATGGTCACGTTGCCGGGATCGCCGCCGAACGCAGCGATGTTCGATTTCACCCACTGGAGCGCCATCACCAGGTCCATCTGGCCGTAGTTCCCCGAGCCGCCGTGGCCGCTTTCCGCACTCAGCAGCGGATGCGCGAGATAGCCGAACGGCCCCAGCCGGTGGTTGACGGTGACCAGCACCACGCCCTTGGTGGTCAATCCATCTGGATTGTTGTACTGCTTGGAGTTGGCTGTGAGGATTGCGAACGAGCCACCGTGGAACCACACCATCACCGGCAGCTTCGACGCGCTTTTGGGCGCCGTCACATGCAAGTACAGCGAATCCTCGCTCATGCCGCCTTCGCCCAAAGCTTCCATCGTCGGGTTCTGCGCCGACTGGTCGGGCCAGGCGATGGCCTGGCGCACACCGCTCCAGGGTGTGGGCGATTGCGGTGCGCGCCAACGCAATGGACCGACCGGCGGTTGCGCGTACGGAATACCGAGGTACTGCCACGTGCCGGCATTTGCCTCGAAGCCCCGTAGCGAACCGCCCGTGGTGGCCACGAGGTGGCGCGTGCGCGCGCTGCGCGTGTAGTGTTCCTGTGCCGCTGCGGTGGTCCTGGCCGTGCGCGGTCGCGGGTCGAGGTCGGAGAAGGCGCCTGCCGTCTCGATCGCTGCGAGCAGGGGCGCAATGCTGGCACGGAACGCGGCCGCGGGCTGTGCGAAATCGATCGCGGCGGCATGACGCGAGACCGCTTGGCGGATCGCTTCGGTGATCTGTATGCCGTTGTTGAGGTCACCGTCGGCATCGAGGGATTGCAGCAGCACCAGGCGGTTGCTCACACGCACGTCACTGGTCGTGCTGTCGGCCCCGACCCAGGCGAGCGGCGAGACGGCGGCCGATGCCGGTGTCGAGCCCAGCGGCAATGTACCGATCGAGAAGCTCAAGGTCTCGCCGGCCGCATAGCGGTACCGGCCTTCGGCATCGGTGGTGCGCGCGCCGCTCAGTGAGCCGCGGTAATCGAGTCCCGACACAGGGTCACCCGTGAACGTGCCCGTGAGCTTGGGCTGAGTATCTGGCGCGGTGTCGCCCGCAGGCGGCGCGACGAACGCGAGGCTGGCGCCATTGCCGCCACCTCCGCAGCCGAGCAGGGCGACGGTGCTCGCCCAGGCTGCGAGGCAAAGGACGCGCGAGCGGCGCCGCTCGGCGCGGGCCGTGTGTGAGTGCATGAAGGTCTCCTTGTGGTGTGGTGTGCGGGAACGAAAGGCCCGGCCGCGCCGCCGCGCCGCCGCGCCTTCCGCGCTCTGGCGATACGGCGCTCAGGCAGCGCGCTCAGGGAAAGACGCTCGACAGGCCGGTGCGGACCACGGGCGCGGCGCCGAGTTCGACGAAGCGGTCGTTCGCGGGCGTGTAGGCAGGCCAGTCAATCAATCCCGCGACGCTTGGGTTGCCGGTTTTGGCGAACTGGGTCCAGATCGCCATGCTGTTCTCGATGGCCTTCGCATCAGCGCTGTCGAAACCGGCCGAGGCAAGGATGTCCTGCGTGTCGCCCGCGGAGCCGCTGACGCCGTTGCCGTTGAGGTCTCCAATGGCGAGCTTGCCGCCGGTGGCTGGGTCGATCACCAGGTCGAGCAGGTAGTGGGTGACGACGCTCTCAGGCGCATTGAAGACGTAGGCCAGCTCGCCCGCGTGATACGTTTTCACGCCCCTGGCGCGCCAGCCGCCCGGCACCTGGCTGAAGAGGGCCGCATAGTGCCGGCTGGCGCTGTGCGTCGTCATACAGGGAAACACGTTCTTCACCGTCTCGATCGGGTCGGGGGTGTCGTTGGTGTTGACCACGATCATGAAGGGCACGTCGTTGTGTCGGCGCGACTCGAAACTCACGCGCTCGCTGTACGGCAGATAGCCGTTGTCGATGTTGGTGTAGGGCACGAGCACGGAAGCCGCTGCGACCACCTCGGTCCAGGGGCGGCTGCGCATCTCCTCGAGCGAGGCCGCGCCCAGCCGCTTCTGGAGCGCGAGTCCGACCGCCTCGGCCGAGGCCAGCGTGCGGGTGTCGGGAATCAGCGTGCCGCTCTGGCTGATCGCCTTGTGGAAAAGGCCGGCCGCGCTCGGCGATGCCATGAGTGAAAGCACCTTGCGCCCGCCACCGGACTCGCCGAAGACGGTCACGTTGTCGGGGTCGCCGCCGAAGGCCGCGATGTTCGCCTTGACCCACTGCAGTGCCATCACCAGGTCCATCTGCCCGTAGTTGCCCGAGCCGCCGTGACCGCTCTCGGCGCTGAGCGCGGGGTGCGCGATGTAGCCGAGGGCGCCGAGGCGATGGTTCACCGAGACTTGCACCACGCCCTTGCTGACGAGGGCATTCGGGTTGTTGAAAGGCTTGGTGTTGCTCGTGAGCGAAGTGAACCCGCCGCCGTGGAACCACACCATGACCGGCAGCTTGGAGGCCGACTTGGGTGCCGTCACGTTGAGATACAGCGAGTCTTCGCTCATGCCGCCCTCGCCGAAGCGCTCGAGCGCTTGGACCTGTGCGGCCTGATCTGCCCAGGCCACCGCCTCGCGCACCCCGCTCCAGGGCTGGGGCGCTTGCGGCGCGCGCCAGCGCAGCGCGCCGACCGGCGGCTGCGCGTAGGGAATGCCAAGGTATTGCCAGGTCGTGGCGCTGGACTCGAAGCCGCGCAGCGGACCGCCTGTGGTGGTCACGACGTTGCGCGCGGCGGTGGCGCGGGTGTAGTGCTCCTGCGCGGCGACGGCGCCGCGCGCGCTGCGCGGACGCGGATCGAGATCCGTGAAGGCGCCGGCCGCATCGAGCGCTGCGAGCAATGGTGCGAGGCTTGCGCGGAAGGCCGTGGCCGTTTGGGAGAAATCGATGGCCGCGGCATGCCTGGACACGATATCGCGAATTGCGCCGGTGACCTGAATGCCGTTGTTGAGGTCGCCGTCGGCATCGAGCGTCTGCAGCAGTACGAGGCGATTGGTGGCGCCGGGGTCGGCCGGCGAGCTGGCGCCGCCGATGCTCAGCGGCGACAGCGCGTCCGCGGCGGGCGCGGTGCCCAGCGGCAATTCACCAATCGAAAAGCTCAGCGTTTCGCCTGGCGCATAGTCGTAGCGCCCCTGCGCGTCTGTCTTACGCGCCCCTGTGACGGAGCCACGGTAGTCGAGGCCAACAACCGGTCCGCCTGCGAACACGCCGATGAGCCGGGGCTGGTTGTCCGGTGCAGGCTCATGGCTGCCGTCGGGCGCCGGCACCGTGGGCCACGATATGAAACTGGCGCTGCTCCCTCCTCCGCCGCCACAGCCCAGCAAGAAGGCGGTAGCGGCGCAAGCGGCCATCCACCGCGTGCCGCAACGGCGCCCCTCGGGCGATGCCATGCCTTTGATCATCCATATCTCCTTCGGTTATTTGACGTACGGGGGTCCCCGCGCGGGGCCGAGCCGGCTCAGATGGAACGGGTGAATAATTCCATTGAATTAATTCAATCGAATTAGAGCTAACCCTAGCCCGGCCAGCGGTCACAATCTGCGTCCCATGCCCAGTCCTGCAACGAGCCCGAAGGAAAAACGCCCACCCGCGCTGGCGGCGTCGGCCGCCGCCACGCGCGAGCGCCTGCTGCTGGAAGCCATGCGGTTGTTCGCGCGCGAGGGCATGAATGCCGTGTCGCTGCGCAGGATCGTCGCGGCCGCGGGCGCGGGCAACCTGTCGGCGCTGCACTACCACTTCGGAAATCGCGAGAGTGTGGTGACCGAGGTGGCGCGGATGCTCCAGCGTATCCTCGAGCCGCGCTGCCGCGCGCGGCTCGAGGCGCTGGACCGGGGACCGCACACCGTGCGCGACGTGCTGGACGCAGCCTTCGGTCCGATGATCGACATGCTGTCCGAGGCCGGGCTGGGCCGCGACGCCGTGTGCTTCATCGGCCGGCTCGGCTGGGATTTCGGCGAGGAAGGCCAGAAAATTTCGGCCGACATGCACCGCGACATACTGACGCTCGCACTGGACAGGCTTGCCGCGCTGATCCCGGCGGTACCCCTCGAAGTTCTGAAGTTCCGCCTCCTCCTGACGATGAACTCGTTGTACTACGGCATCTCGTACCGCAGCTACGCCATGCGCTCACCCTTCGGGCCGCTGTCGATCGGGCGACGTGGCAACGAAGTACAGGAGCGGGCGCTGTTCATGGACTATCTCGAAGCCGGTATCCGGCATCCGTGACGCTCGAGCTTAAGCAGGATCGGCAGGCGTGCCGTTGAATGCAGTGCGCCCGACCAGACGCCACGGCTTCCATGATCAGCTTCATCGACCATGGCTCGTGGCGCCGACCGACACCGCGCACCCGTTGGCGAACGGCTTGTCTTGCGGATAGTCAAAAGTCCTACATCGATCTTGCAGGCCCCAGGGTAGAAACGATGACCCAGGAGTTCGGAATGACCACCATTGCATTCGATAAACGCTATGAGGCGTGGGCTGCAGCTGAGGCGGCGGTCTATGAGGCGATGATTCGGCTCGGTCCGCTCGGCCATGCGGAGGTCACGCCTTTGCGTGTGCGGGCCGATGAGCTGCTGCGCGAACTCTGGGAAGAACCAGATCTCTTTGAGGCCATCAGCGAGTCCCGCGATCAGTTTGAGTTTGCGCATGCCTCGCGGGCTGTCTAGGTGCCCGTGTTGAGATCAGCGGCAAGCTTGCCTCCGACAGCGTGATCTTTGGCCGGACCACCGGTTGGGAAACAAGATCTCATCGAGGCGTTCCTCTCGCCTCCGGCTGGGAGCGCCAGGTTGCAGCAAGCTTGCAGTAGGCGCTCGGTCGCCGCCAGCTTCTGTTCACGTTCTCGGCGTCACCCGCGTTCCTCTTGCTCTTCGCGTTCCCGCGTCCTCGCGCCGCCGCGCCTTCGACGTGCAAAGAATCAAAGCTGTCTGACATGGCGTAAAGCGCGGGAACCCTACATTTCTGACGCCACGGCTGCGTCGTGGCACCTTGCTGTAAACCTCAGCCCGGCCCAGTGCCGGGCTCTTTTTTTAGGATCGCTGTGACAAGTCGAACGTCTCTTGAAATCTTGCCGAGTGGGACCTAGATTGATCACCGTCGAAGTTTTGGTCAACTGAAAAGGAGGTTTCCATGACCATGAACTTGTTGCGGCAGATCGCGACGTCCCGCCTGCCGGTCTCGTTCTATCGACCCGAAGACATCGACCAAGTCCGCATCCTCAGAGCGGCGGGGCTGGTTGTGGCGCTGGTTCCGGCGCCAACCAATCCGCTCACGCTGGCGGGCGACGGCTTGGCTGCTCAGGTGCTCGCAGTCACGCAAAAGGGGCGTGAAGAGCTCGCCAAATTCGACTACCCGCAGTCGCCGTCGCGGCCGCCGCTGTGGCGCCAACGAATGTCACGCATCGTCACGCGGCGTCGCAGATCACCGTCTTCCGACTCACCCACCTCTGCACGAATGCAGTAGCACAAGAAAAGATGGGTCCGCTCGAGCGCGCGCTGCTTTGATCATTCACGGCAGCGCTTGCCGTCTCGACGGCCGAGCTTGTAGCTTCGCCGTGTTTGTCGGGTTCTTGGATTTCGATGCAGACGTCGTGTGGCTATTCTGCCCGTGTCGCAACGATGGCCTCGGAGCCTTCATGGACCGTAGGTCACTGCGAGCCTGCCGGCCATGCTGACCCTAGAGTTCGCCCTGCTCGGAAACATCAATCGCAGCGATGTGCCTGCAGATTCACTCTTAACTATCGGCCGCGATGTCTACCAACGGTCATTCACGCTGTTCGGGTGAGGACCTCGTGAGCACGCGCAAATGCTTCCAGCAAAAGGAAAGCGCCATCACAGCAACGAGACCTCGACGCCGTCGGCCGCCACCATCAACCCGGGAGTGTCCTCAGCGATCTCGATCCGCACTCCCATGTGGGTGAAAAAGTCGCTCTTGTTCGAGCCGCAGAGCTTCAGCACGCGCACGTATTCCGCGTGCTGTGCGCGCGTCATCAGAAATTTTTGCGGGTAAGCATTGGCGTGGGCCTTCCAATGGGCCGACAGCTTTTCGGTCATTGAGAGATAGAGAGACGGCATACGTAAAATGACATTGCTGAGCGCACAGGGATTTAGTAGATTTTCGTGCCCGTTGGAGAAGGCTGGCATGCCAATGGATTTTTTGCGTCGCATCAAGGACGCCAGGTTTCCGCTCGAGCTTCATGACGAAGCAGATATTCGAAATTCGATTGTTCTCGAAGCGGCCGAATTGATCGAAGCCCAGTTGCCGGGCGTCGGCGCCCCGCCTGCGGACGCTAGCGTCATCATTTTCCGCATCACGCCTCAAGGAAGAGCCGCCCTGTCCATGGGCAAGCCGATATAGCTTGGTCGGAGAATGCTTGGGCCCCCATCTGCTCTCGACTCGAGATCATCATGGTCGGTCGCTCCATGCGTCGTTACTCTGAGTGTCCAGCCAGCTCGAAAGGGCGCTCTTCCGCCGGTCGGATGCGAAAGGGACAGGCCTTTCTCGACGCGCAGGGGCGTAGTTCGATGCACGAGTCTGAGTGCTTGGCGAGCGCGGTTAGCGCTGCTCAGCCTTGTGCCGGCAGCAGCGTGGACGCTCGCACGTGCAGACGCTTTTCGAGGTGACACCAAAGGAAGTTTGCTGTCGTCTTTTTTCTGCAGGCTCTCATTGGCGTTCGCAGCACCCGTTCGCGTTGCTCGGTAGGTCCTCCGTGGGGAGACGCAGCGAGACAAGCCAGCAGACAAAGCATTTGCGAGAATGGATACATGCTTCTTCCTCCTCCAAACGGTACGGACCGTGTGCAGGGCCTCGCGGCGCGCCTCGGGTGCACCGTGGCCGATCACTGTGAACTCTATGGGCAATTCAAGCCCGCTCTTCTGGGCAGCTTCTCAGGGCTCGCGCTGACGCTCAAGGAATTTGGGGGGCGTTGGGACAAGGTGGAACGTGTGTACGTTTTCGCCAGTTGGCCCATGCTTGAGGCCGCTTTGGAATACTGCATCAGGCACAAGGAAGAAGCCCGCCCTTCGATTTGAATGCTGCGGCCTGAAACGGCGCGGTCGATTGTCGAGCGCGCCGCGGCGGTCTTCTTTTTTGCGTCCCAGCTCGATGCCAGCCGTCGCCGCGACGCCGAGGAAGCACTCGCACAAGCGCACAAGATGGAGGCTCTCGGGCACTCACAGGCGGTATCTCGCACGACTTCAGTAACCTGCTTCAGGTGATGTCAGGTCATCTGGACATACGGAGGTGAAGTTGGAAATGGGCATGCTCGAAGAGGGCACCGTTCGTCGAGGGGTTGAGAGCCTGCGTTCGACAATCTTTAAAGCATCAACGCTGACCCAGCAGCTGCTTGCTTTCTCGAGGTGCCAAAGACTGCGCGGCCGAGTGGTAGGGATCAACGCGGTGGCACAAGGAATGTCCGAGTTGGCCGCGCGCACTCTCGGTGATTTGATCTATGTCGAATTCGACCTGGCGCCCAACGCGGGGAATTTGGAGATCGACGTGACGCAACTTGAGGTGGCCAGCTTGAATGTTTTGGTCAACTCACGCGATGCAATGCCCGGCGGAGGGTCGATCAAGCTGCGTACGCACCCGTTGAGGTTGCGCTTGGCAGTCCGACGGCGCTCGAGGGACTGGCGCCAGGCCCGTATGCTGCTGTCTGCATCTCCGATTCCGGCCTGGGAATAGATTTGGCAATCCCGCCTTGGGTGATGGCCCCCTTTTTTACGACAAAAGACGAGGGGAAGGGGACAGGCCCTGATTTGAGGAACTGCGGCGCACCCGCGCCGCGCCGATGCACCAGTCAGAGAACGCTTTTCGGGTGCTGACCGCGTCACTGAAGCCCCCGATGTCGGGCTTGAGCTTGGCAGGCTTGTCGAGTTGAACAGCGGTCCTTCACCTTAATGTTCCTCATCAAAGGCTAAGAAATCTATGAAGGAAAACTTTGTAGTTTGACTTTGTATCGGCTAGCATGGCTTGATGAATGAGCCGGTAAGCGCCCCTCACGATCTACGCGCGCACACTCTCGCTGCGGAACTGCGCATGCTGGTGGCCAAGCTCAACCGGCGACTGCGCGAGCAGTCGCATGCCGGCGATCTCACGGGTTCCCAGAAGACCGTGCTTCTGCATCTTGAGCGCGAAGGTCCGGCCACGGTGACGACGCTGGCGCGCACGGTGGGGGTGCGTCCTCAATCCATGGGCGCGACCGTGGCCGCGCTGCAAGGGGCGGGACTCGTCAGCGGTGCGCCCGACCCGGCCGATGGACGCCAGACCATCTGGTCGGTCACGCCGGTCTTTCGCCAATGGATCAAGGACGCCCGCGCCGCGCGCGAGGACTGGCTGTTCCAGGTGATCCAGACCAGGCTCGCCCCGTGCGAGCAGGAAGCGCTCGCGGCATCCATCGAACTTTTCAAACGCCTCGCCGAAGATTGAAAGCGACCCACCATGCCCGTCACCACCCTCGATCCCCAAACCGCCCTCATCGTCATCGACCTGCAAAAGGGCATCCTCGCGCTGCCCGTCGCGCATGCCACCGGCGAGATCGTGCAGCGCGCCAGCGCCCTGGCGTCTGCCTTCCGCCAACGTGCCCTGCCCGTGGTGCTCGTCAACGTGGCAGGCGGTGCCAAGGGCCGCACCCAGCAGCAGCGCCCCGGCGGCGAACTGCCCGCCGACTGGGCCGAGTTGGCCGCTGAACTCGATCGCCAGCCCGGGGACCACCTGGTCACCAAGAACACCTGGGGTGCCTTCACGAATACCGGGCTCGAATCGCACCTGAAGGCGCTGGGCGTCACGCAGGTCGTGATCGTCGGTATTGCCACCAGCATCGGCGTGGAGTCGACCGCACGCCAGGCCTACGAACTGGGTTTCAACGTCACGCTCGGCATCGACGCCATGACCGACATGAACGCCGATGCTCACGCCAACAGCATCGCCCGCATCTTTCCGCGCCTGGGTGAAACCGGCACCACGCAGGAAATCATCGACCTGCTTGCTCGGTGAGCAGCAGCATTTTCCGATCGCTCCGGGGCTACAACTACCGCGTGTGGGCCGGTGGCGCGGCAGTGTCCAACGTGGGCACCTGGATGCAGCGCACCGCGCAGGACTGGATCGTGCTCACGCAGCTCACGCGCCACAACGCCGCCGCGGTCGGCATCGTGATGGCGCTGCAGTTCGGCCCGCAATTGCTGTTACTGCCGCTCACCGGCTGGGCGGCCGACCATCTCGACCGGCGCAAGCTGCTGATGGTCACGCAGGCCACCATGGGTGCGTTGGCGCTCGGATTGGGTCTGCTGACACTCACCGGCCTCGTGCAGCTGTGGCATGTGTACGTGTTCGCGCTGCTGCTGGGGTGCGTGGCCGCCTTCGATGCGCCGGCGCGCCAGACTTTCGTGTCGGAACTGGTCACCGAGATCGATCTGCAGAATGCGGTGGCGCTGAACTCCACGTCGTTCAATGTCGCGCGCATGATCGGCCCGGCGGTCGCAGGCGTGCTCATTGCCGCGGTCGGCACGGGCTGGGTCTTCGTGATCAACGCGGCGTCGTACGTGGCCGTCATCGGCGCGATGAGGATGCTGCGCGTGCACGAGCTCCATCTGCGCCAGCGCGCGGTGCGCACCCGTGGCAGTTTTCTCGAGGGCTTTCGCTACGTTTGGCGGCGCCCCGACCTGAAGGCCGTGCTGTTCATGCTTTTTTTGATCGGCACCTTCGGCTTGAACTTCCCGATCTTCATCTCCACGATGTCGGTCACCGTCTTTCATGCGGGCGCTCACCAGTACGGCCTGCTGTCTTCGATCATGGCGATCGGCTCCGTCGTGGGCGCACTGCTCGCCGCGCGGCGCGACAAGCCGCGCATGGGCGTGCTCGTGGTGGGTGCTTCCGTTTTCGGCGCGGGCTGCGCGCTGGCCGCGCTGATGCCCGGCTACTGGCTCTTCGGCATGACGCTGATCGTGGTGGGTGTGGCCGCGCAAACCTTCACCACCACGGTCAACAGTTGGGTGCAGCTGTCGACCGAGCCCGCCATGCGCGGGCGCGTGCTGGCGATCCTGCTGGCGATCCTGCTCGGTTGCACGCCGATGGGTGCGCCCCTGGTCGGCTGGGTGGCCGACGCGTTCGGGGCGCGTTGGGCGATGGGAGTGGCGGCGCTGTCGGGGCTGGCCGCGGCTATCGTCGGGTGGCGCTACCTGTCGCTGTACCACCGGTCCTCGCAGATGGGTGCTTTCCAGGAAAACCCCGAGCCATAGGACAAGTGGAAGCAATGCTGCGCCGCCGTCAGGGCGGAGCTTGTGGCGCGGGTGCTTCGCGTGGTCGCCCGATGCCTACCCACGCAGGTTCGCTGAGGTGCGGCGAGCCGGTGTCCTGTCAACCTCCGGCCTGCATAACAACTGGTCTGCGAAGTGTCCGCTGCTTCAGCATGTGTTGCACACCTTGGTAAGAATGGCGCGCTGTTGCTAGCTCGACAACGCGGCGGTAGAAGCAACTGCTTTCAGTTCGTCGACTGAGATTGCCATCTCGGTGACTTCAAGCGGCCCATAGTTCGAGAGGAACGCAACATCAGCCGCATCGCGCCCATAGGCCAAGACGATTCGACCGCCTTGCGGTTCTGCCTGCGTCGCGTCGAAGGTATACCACCGCCCGCCGACGAAAGCCTCGAACCAGGCGTGCATGTCCATGGGCTCGAGTTGGTACAAGTAACCGACCACCATGCGGGCGGGGATGCGCAGGGCACGGCACATGCCGATAGCCACGTGTGAGAAGTCACGACACACGCCTGCGCCATCAGAAAGGGTGTCGAGCGCATCCGTGGATCCATCGCTCACGCCATACCTGTACTCAAGGTGTTCGTGGATCCAGCGTCGAATGACTTCGACTTGGGCATAGCCCGATTTGGTGTCCCCGACGATCTGGAGCGCACGGTCCTCCATCTTGTCAGAAGGGCAGTAGCGGCTTTGAAGCAAGTATTGCAGCGTGTCCGAGGGCAGGTCGCGGACCGCTACTGCTTCTGCATCGGGCGCGACGGCGATCGCAGCCTCGGCTTCCATGATCATCTCAACCTCGATGCGCATCTCGCCTTTTGGCACGGTGAGGCGCTGACACAGGTTGCCAAACACGTCGACGTATTCCGTGGTTGTCACCCACGGCTGAAGTTCGTAGCGCTCACTGACCATCCACTGCGCATCGCCACTGCGGGGGCGAAGCATCGCGACAACAGGGCAGTCACTACTTGCTTGCACTCTCATCTTGCATGTGGCGTGAAGTCGCATAGTTCTTTCTCAGTGGAGAGTGGATTTGAAAGTTGGGCGCGCGGGAATCAGCCCTGGTTGTAGCCTTTGCAGGGTGCTGCTTCTGTCAGCGAAGATCGAGTTTTCACCAGCGTTTTGGTTCGCAAAAGCTTGGGCATCTAGTTCATCCGCCATGCGCGCGGTTATTAACCTACGCATTGCCAGAGCAAACTCGTGCCCTGCCAGGTGAAGCCGTCGCGCGATGGATCGCTAGAGGCCGATGTGATGTCGGCCGCTGAAGCCTGGAGATCCCTCTCGCACGAGACGATGAGGAGGCGAGTATGCGAGATAGACACGCACCGCACCGGTCACTGATGGGGGCGTCGGAAAATCTCCCCTGTGATCTGCTGCGCTGGCTTGCTTCAAGCTGTCGAGGCTGTCGCCAGAACAAGAGGTCGTTTGTACTTTGGCAAATCAATGCAAAGAAGAAGGCAAAAATTTGAAATCCCTTTGCCTTCCTACTATTGCCGAGACTTACATCCCGATCAGGCTGGCCATTGCGCGTGCAATCGGACTATCAAATCGCATCTTGCCTTCGACTGCGGCGAAGCAGATGCAGTCGGTCCCGGGTGCGACGGTTGGACAATGATGGATGCTGTGATCTGCGGCATCAAAGTCACCGGTGCCAAATACCTCACGCCCGTCTGCAAAAGCGCCGTGAAGCACCTGGGTTAGCTCGGTGCCATTGTGGGTATGAAAAGGTAAGCTGCGGCCCGAGCCGATGCGCAACAGGAATAGCTTTGCATCCGGATGTGAAGGAAGGCGAAGTCTGCTCCATCGCATGCCAGGAGCGAGAAATCTCCAGGGGGTTGAGGTGCAGGCCTCTAGGGCGCGAGGCCACGCCATGCCGGCAGGCAGCGAGGGCCGCTCACCTCGTTCGAAGGTGCGCGAAGATGGTGTCTTGTGAACCGACGCTGGCTGATCAATCGCCGCAAGTGTTCGTGCCAGTGCTTGCGCCGAAAGAGATGCAGGCGGCAGGTCCTCAACTATGACCCCGCCGACTGCTTCGAAGAGTCCAAGGCGCTCCTGGCATTGAGCGCAGGTCTCGATGTGAGTGCGCACTACGAGCGTTGCGCCGATGGAGAGCGTTCCCGCGGCGAGTGAAAGCAAGAGGTCGTCAGCGGGATGATGGCGGATCATTGTTGCATTCCTTCAAGCAACTCGCGCAGGCGCGCAAGCGCCCTTCGAATGCGCGACTTCACAGTGCCTAACGGAAGCCCAAGCTCTTGCGCGATCTCTGGATGGGGGTGATCTTTGAAAAATGACAGGCTCAGCAGATGCTTCTGCTCTGGAGAAAGCTGCGACATAGCCAGTCGAATGCGTACTGCATTCTCTCCAGTCCACACACCTTCTTCCAGGGCCGGACCCGGGTCAACCAACTGCGTCGCCAGATCCTCTTCGTCTGGCACCAAGGGGACGCTGTCTCGCCGTAATGAATCCACCCGAAGATTCCTTGCGATCGCGAAGATCCATGTGGACAATGCCGCTCGCTTCGGGTCGAAGAGCTTGGCCTTTCGCCAAAGGCTCACCATCGTTTCCTGCGCCAACTCCTCGGCGGACGTCTCCGACGAGCCACAGAGCATCATGTAAGCCTTGACCCTAGGGGCAAAATGCTTAAAGAGAGCGGCAAACGCCTGTCGGCTATTGGTCGCCGCTACCGCCTCCACCCACTCATTGAGTTGTTCGCTGGTTGGCACTGTACCTCGTCGTTGCACCTTGGTTACGACAGACAGCCAAGGCAGCTTGGACACGCCCGTGTCGGGTTCGGGCACTACGACTTCTTGAACGGCGCTCATGCCTCATATACGCCCCTTAAGCTTACTTGGATCACAAGTGAGCCATGATGGCAGGCAGAAATTGTAACAACCGAGCTGCGCAAGCCATTTTCCGGAGAGGCTGACCGCGCTCGAACTTCCGGTGGCCGTCGTTTCAGCGCTTGTACGCGCACCATCAACGGCGCGGCAGCCGCGCCTTTGTGGCGGTGCGCTGGGCGCGTGCCGCGCCCTGACATGAAAACCGGCCGGGTGTCGCCAGGCCGAAGCTGCCTGGAACGCCGTTGCGCCGAGGTTGAGCGTCGCTGGGAATCTGGGAAGATTTGGCGTCGCGGCCCTGGCGGCCCTCTGCTTGGAATCCCTCAATGTCGTCTCTTCAAGCCCCTCCTGATGCACTGCTGCAGGCGTTGTTGGTTCATGGCGGATGCGCCGTGTGCTGTTACGACGCTCAGAATCGCATCACTGGTTGGAACGCTCTCTATACGGAGTTCTTTCCGGAAGTCGCTTCCTGGATCCGGGTGGGAACGACGTTCGAGGAAACGTTGAAGGCGTTTCTGCGGCTACAGCATCCGGCGTCGACGCCGGAGCAGATGGTTGAGGCGACGGAAAATGGTATGTCGAGGCACCTGAACGAACAGGGACCGATCCAGTATCAGCGGGCCGACGGCCGATGGCTCGAGCTTCGCATGTTCTTGCTGCCGGAAGGTGGGCGCTTCAAGTTATGGAGAGACATCAGTACCCAAATCGCACCCGGCACGGACAGCGAACTTCTGCATCGACTTATTGCGGCGGTGAACGTGGGCATCACGGTCCATGATGCCGATGGAAGTCTGCGCTACGTGAATACGAGATTTTTCTCGGAACACTTTCTCAGTCTAATTCGGGGTGTTCCAGCAATTGAACGAAGAGTTACCCAAGCGAGCTACTGGAAGAAGTTTCACGAGATATTCGAGCGCGACGCTGAGTTCGAAAAGTTGTGCCTGAGCGAAGTTGAAGGGCCGCTGCATCACCCGGTGACACTTCAGGCGCGGTCAGGTCGCTTCTATCGTATCCAAGAACAATGGTGGGAAGATGAACTGGTCAGCATCTGGACTGATGTGACCGACGTGATTTCTCGGAAGAGAGCGCTGCAGCAGGCGCACTCAGAGCTTTCGGCGCTAAATCGCCAGTTGGTCGAGCTGTCGGAAACGGATTCGCTGACAGGTTTGGCCAATAGAAGACGATTTGGAGTACAGCTTGAACGTGCTCAGCAAGCAGTCGTTGAAGGTGCGCAAGCGGCTGTCGCAATATTCGACCTTGACTTCTTCAAGGCCGTCAACGATCGCTATGGGCATGATGCAGGAGATGTCGTATTGGTCGAAGCCGCAAAAATGCTCCAGGTTCATCAAGGTGACGACATCTGTGTTGCCAGACTTGGTGGAGAGGAGTTCGGAATGGTGTTTCGCGGCATGGAGGTTGCCAAGGTGCTAGCGGTTTGCGAGGAATTGCGTCGCGCGTTCTCTCAAGGCCATTTTAGGATCGGAGCGCAGCGTTTGCGTGTCACCGTCTCGGTTGGGGTTGCTCCATTGACCGAATATCGGAATCAGTCAGTTTCTTTGAAAAAAGCAGATGACTCGCTATGGAAAGCAAAGTCGGCCGGTCGCGACTGTGTCATGTTTGAGTTGAGCTGGCCCCATGTCCGTGACGGAGTCGACGATCTCCAAGTTGTCACGGATATCCGGGCCGACGATGAGCCTCTCAGTCCGGAAGCCTTGCGTGACAAGTATGCTCTGCCGGTCAATCAGCATCCTGTATTCACTCGGCCGCATTGGCAAGAAGCCGTACGGCGCAGAGAAACCGTAGACGACTATTGGGGATGGGTCAGCTACAAGATTGAAGCGCGAAGCCAAGACCAGTGAGCAGCGTCCATCGGTGCCACGTTGTCGGTAGGATTGGACGACGCGATTTGTCGATCCTCCTTCGGGCGCTTTGACTGGATGAAGGTGGTCGCATCGACTGGACGATTAGATGACTCTGAAATCCACGGGCTAAACATCGGCCGTTGGCTGAAGCTGCCCATTCGTCGAGCTGGCAAGTCCAGTCGGTGAGTGCAGTTTTGGCTTCGTGGCGCGAGCTGAGATTGTTGCTGGCAGGGAACTCCTGAGGCGCTACGGCCGCGCAACCGCTGAAGGCATCTCCGGCCAGCGCTGCGGCACACGGCGGAGGCTGTCCACCGAATAGCCGAGTTCCTTCAGACGCGCCACCGCATTCTGGTAGGACGTCTCGGAGATTTGCGGCGTGCGCGCCATGATCCAAGCGTAGTCGCGGTCGCTGCGACCTATGATGGTCAGCTGGTAATCGCTGTCGATGTCGACGATCACGTATTCGGCCTTGATCGGCCAGACGAACTGCATGCCCCAAACCGCATTGTTGGTCCCGGGCACTACAGTGGCAATCGGGTTCATCGTCTTGAGCTCGCCGTCAAAGGCGCCTTCACGATAGCGGAACCGAGTGGCGATTCTGCCGTCGGGCTGCAGCGTATACGACTCGACCGCGTTGAATGCGTTGCGCTCGGGACGCGTAGGGATGTTGCCGATGACATACCAGTCGCCAACGAAGCGGTGCAGGTCGACCTGCGGCACCGGCCGGATCTTGACATTCGGTGAGACAGCACAGCTGGCGACGAATAGCGTCGCGCATACGGCTGCAACAAGCAGTACGGTCGGCTTGACCAGCCGCGGAGAGAGGTGCTGCATAGGGGCGGGTCCGGAAGTTTGGTGCAAAGTACGGGTCGGTGCGCGCTGGATACGTCGGACGGCGCCCCGCGGCTTTGCAAGCCCGCTCAGCGCATTGGCCTGGTACGCTCCATCAACCTGGGGCGAATGCCGTGTCCTGCCCTGCCGAGGTCGTCGGGAGGGGTAGCCTTCCAGAAGATGAGGCCATTGCCAGAACCTGTCTAGCGGGTAAGGCGGCTCGCGCTGGAGGCCTTACGCATGGCCATCGATCAGCCCGACGATAAGGCGCTTGACCTGCGCACGTCCCCATCAGCCCCGCTAGTAACGACGCATCGGCTGTCCGCGTGAATCATCACTTTATGCGACCCCAGTGGGTGTCAGCTCCGGCTCTCGATGCCGTGAAGCTGACATGGAAGAAAGGTTGTTCGCGACATGGTCAATCAAATGGCGCAGACTGCTCTGCCCAACGCGCCCACACCAGTCGCGTTTAACAAAAGAAAGCCTCTTATGGTCACAGTCGCGTTATTCGTTCGCCTGGAAGCGAAGCCCGGGAAGGAGAAAGACGTCGAAGATTTTCTTCTGAGCGGTCTTCCCCTCGTCATGCAAGAGCCTGCCACTACCGCTTGGTTTGGCATTCGCCTGGGGCCAACAACCTTCGGAATCTTCGACGCCTTTCCGGACGAAGCAGGCCGCCAAGCCCATCTTTCTGGCAAGGTTGCGGCGGCTTTGATGGCACAGGCAGGTGAGCTGTTCTCGGAACCGCCGTCCATTCAGAGAGTTGACGTGCTCGCGGCAAAGTTACCCGGCTGAATATCTCTCCCGGGAATCGATGGTCGAGAGACCTTCGCCGCGCACTACACGCTGAAGCCGTCGTGCATAGGAATGTTGATGCGCAGGCGTATTGGCGAACAAGTGGCCGTGGTGGGCGTTTCCGCCTCCCAGTGCGCGGACTACGTGCGCACGCAGTCGCTGTGCGCCGGAGCGTAGCTACACCGGCTTTATGCACAGTGTGACAGCGCATCGATGCGGCTCATCGCAGGACGCCCATGGTGGCGGCAAGGAAAAATCACGATCAGGCCATTCTCTACGGCAAGTTGCGGGATTTTGGGGTTACAAGCGATCGCTGCATGATCGATCCGCCACGGCGGGCTCTTATGGCGAAGGTAGAGGCGTAAGCCCATCCCGTTGGGGATCGCGAAGGAAGGTGCCGGCAGTCATGTTCGCTGCAGGCCAGTTAGCTCCATGCCTACGCCAAACGCAAAAATCGACAGGGTACAGCGGTTGTCCGATGAAAAAGCGTCTGAGCCAACGCACACCTGAGGAATGGCTGCAACTGCTGGACGAGACTTTGCTCCGTCCAGGGCTCTTGGTGCGGCCGAGCGATTTCGCTCCCGCTGCGGTCGCATGCGATTCTTCCATGAGAGGCGTCAGCCGTCCCTCCGCTGAGCGGAAGCCTGAGGACGGGTCACCAGATGCCCGCTTGCTCTACAGCTCCGAGACGAGACGTAGTTCCTGCGCCGGGTCCTGATGAAGTATCAGCGCCCAAGTCAACTCGAACCCTTGTAGAGCTTTCTCAGGGAGCGAGCTCGCTTCGAGTTGTGCTTGCGAAAACTGTCGCTGCTGCACGAACTCGTCAGCGAGAAGGGTTGGATGCGGATGCGCCTTGATCAGAGCGCGTAGAGCGGCAGTCAGCGCGATCTCCGTTCCAAGAACGCTGGCCGCTGACGCGTTTTCTGTTGCCTCATCCGGCGTGGCCATTGGGGGCCTCCCTTGCGGGTTCCGTGTTGAGGAACTCCGACTTTACTGCAAGAGGGGGCCCACGTTCTGAAAACGCCAGGGCCCGGCCCATCTTCTTTCGTCTGAGCTGACGAAGATACTCGGGTCTGTGGTACCCACTCGCGCAGTGGTGCCGAAGGCGAGACCGCCACATGCGAGATGAGCTGCCGATCTTGCACGGCGCCCGTCGACATGAATTTCATGCTGCGCCTGCCCTTGTTGCTCGTGATTTGTGATGCGGCGAGGGCAGCCGTGAGGGCTGTGCGACATCCCGTGTCGCCCGTGACCCGCGACCTTCGTATGCGAACGCCGAAGCTGCAGGGAAATGTCAAGAGCTGCGCGATCGAACTCTCTCTAGGCTGTCCTCGTTTCGCCGGCTCTTGAATGCTCGTGTTTCGGCGCTCTGGACTTCCACACCCCCTCTTTTGACCGCATCACGCGGTGATGGGCGAGTCCTTTTGACGGATCGGCTTGCAAGGTCGAGCTGAGCCTTGCCGTTGCGGTGGTTCGATTCGCATCCGACTGCGACTCATGCTTTCAGGAAAGTTGTAGCGCCGCACGGACTGGCTGGCAAGGGCAACTCCTCATCTCGCGCACGCGGGGCCAGATATGTCCTTTGCTTGAACGATCAGCTCACGCACGACCGACGCGGCCGCCTTTCCGACGACGTCATGTTGGTCGGCACCAAGATGGATTCCGTCGATTTCGCTGCGGCCCGTGATGGGGTTCAGGTCGAAGAAGTGAACAGATTTCGTCGCCGCCATCTCCGCCAACGCCGCGGCGAACCCTTTGCTTCGCTCGACCGCACCTTCAAACTTCTTCTCGTTGCCGCCCTTTGGCTGAATGATCTCCGGCGGCGCGACGACCAGGATGCGAGGCCGGGGCATGCCGGGCTCCACCGGGGCTTGGCGTACGGTCTCAACCAGCTTTCCGACGCCGGAGGCGGCTGCCCAGGCCTTGATGCCGAACGGGGCCTGGAAGTCGTTGGTTCCCAATTGAATGATCACCAACTCCAGTGGCGAGCACATCTCGATCACCTCGCCGAGACCTGACGCGCCATTTCGGCCCGGACGAAATGGATCGTCCCAGATTGTTTTTCGGCCGGGAAGGCAGTTCTCCACGACGCGAATCTCCCGCAAACCGGCGCTGTGAAGTGCGGCTTCCAGAACACCCGGCCACCGTTGGTCGAAGGCGTAACGTTCGCGGGTGCCGGGGACCATGCCCCAACTTATGCTGTCCCCGTACACAAGGATTTGCTTCATGGTCTGACCGTTTTTATCAAAGCGGGTGTTGCCTCACGAGCATGGGCGCCCAGCTCATCAGGGTGTGCATTCGTCTCGCAGCAGCACGCTTGCCAGCGCCGCCGAGTACACCTTGGATTCGAGACTGTCCGTGCGGCTGGTGAGGACTACAGGCCTTTTCGTTCCCAGCACGACACCGGCACACGACGCGCCAGCCATGTAAACGAGGGACTTGTAGAGGGCATTGCCAGCTTCGAGGTTCGGCATCAGCAGAATGTCTGCTCTGCCGGCGACGGATGAGTCGATGCCCTTGGCGGTCGCAGATGCCGTGGACACCGCGTTGTCGAAGGCAAGCGGACCATCCACAGCCGCATCGAAGATCTGACCGCGTTGCGCCATCTTCGCAATGGCTGCGGCATCGAGCGTGCTCGGGGCACCCTGTAAGACCGATTCGGTGAAGGAGATGACGGCAGCTCTTGGCCGGACGATGCCGAGCGCTCTTGCCAAATAAATGGCATGTTCAAGAATTTCCACCTTCTCGCCCAACGTCGGTGCCACGTTCACGACGCAGTCGGAGATGATCAGCGGCGATGGGCGGCCCGGCACTTGAAGCACAAAGGCATGAGAAATGCGCCGCTGCGTGCGCAGCCCGTCGTTGCGCGCGACCACCGCGCGCATCAGTTCGTCGGTATGGAGTGAGCCCTTCATCAACATGTCGAGGCTTCCTGCGGCTGCAAGCTTGCAAGCTTTCTGAGCAGCCGACGCAGCGCCGGCGCCGGTGTCGATCAATTCAAATCGCTGCAGATCGATGCCTTCGCGCGCCCCGAGCTCAAGCAGACGATCGCGCGGGCCGAACAAGCTCACGTCGGCGATGTTTTCTTCGGCCAGCCGAGAGCCTGTCTCAAGCGCGGCTGTGTCGCAGGGAAACACCATGGCGATCTTCCGCCGGCCGCTCTGACGCGCGGTCGCGAGCAGGTTGTCGAGAAAGGTGCTGCTGCTTTGCCCGACGACGCAGGTAGGCGATGAATTGGGGGTGGTCATAGAGTGCGACGTTGAAGATGGCCGGGAGTGCCGGTCAGGCGGCGGGTTCCTGTGCGGAGGTCGCCGGCACTGCGCTCGAATGACGCAGCCGTGTCTTTGTCAACGCGCCGGCTGTCTCGAGGATCGGATACGCGATGGAGCAGATGAGGGAGTTGATGCGCTTGAGATCGCTGATGAGATCGAGGTGCAGTGAGCTCGTTTCGATGCTTTGGCTCGTCTGCATCTGGAGACGTGCAAGATGGTTGGCCGCATACGCGTGTTCCAGCTCGCGGAACCGAGCCTTCTCCTCAAGCAGTGCTTTCGCATCGTGCACCTGGCCGTCCAGGAAAACGCTCATCGCCAGTCTCAGGTTGGCGATCAATCGCGAGTGCAGATCCGCGATTTCTCCCGTCCCGGCATCCGAGAAGCGGCTGGCCTTGCGGATCTGCTTGTCCTCGAGGTCTTGGATCACATGCTCGACGAGGTCGCCAACCTGTTCCATGTGGATGGTGAACGAGACAATGTTCGACCAGCGGCGTCCTTCTTTCTCCGGCAACGCATCGCGAGGGATCTGTGTGAGGTAGAACTTGATCGACGAGCAGATTTCGTCGACGCGGTCGTCCATCTTGCGCAACTGCTCGGCCAGCGTGAGGTCGGCGTTTCGAAGCACCGGAAGAATGCCGGTGAGCATGGCTTCAACCAGATCCGCTTGGCGCAGGGCCTCGCGAGCCGCACAGCTGATCGCAAGGGAAGGGGTCGCCAAGGCGCCAGGATCGAGATGTTGCGGGCGAATCTCGCCGAGCGGCGCGGCAGGGGTGGGCAGCAGCGTTTCGACAACCTTCGCCATCGGTCCCGTCAGTCCGATCAGAAGCACGGCCCGCGTGAGGTTGAACCCCAGGTGAAAGGCAATCACCTGGGTATGCAAGCTCGAGAAGTTCTGTTGCAGCAGATGTTCAATCTGGGGGAGCATGACCACTGCCAGGGCGCATCCGAGCAGCTTGAACAGCAGGCTGCCGAGCGGGAGCCGCATGCGGATCGCACGTGGTCCCGAGCTGGTGAGCAGCGCCAGAATTCCGCTACCGATGTTCGCGCCTAACACGAGGCACATTGCCATTGGCATCGGCAGGACGCCCGAAGCCGTCAATGTCGCGGTCAGGAGCACAAAGGCGAGACTTGAATAGGTCGCCATCGTCAGCAGGGCGCCGACGGCGATCTCCAGAAGCACATCGTCGGGCAGCGCGAGCACCAAGCTGCGGAACGTTGCAGAGGCGAGCAGGGGCTGGGTCGCACTGACGATCAGTTGCAGCCCGAGCGTGATCAGCCCGAAGCCAATCAGCACATGGCCCACGCGGGCGCGCGGTCGCTTGTCTGAGCCGGTGACGAGCACGACCCCCGCAAGCACGAGCAGCGGTGAAAGCCAGGACAGGTCGAAGGAGAACACCACCGCCATCAGGCTGGTGCCGACCTCCGCGCCGAGCATCACGGCCAATCCAGCGGGCAGGCCGACCAGGCCGCTGCCGACGAACGATGAGACGAGTACCGCCGTGGCCGTGCTCGACTGGACGATGCCTGTCACCGTCACGCCCGCGAACATCGCCAGAAAGCGATTTCTCAGGCTGCGCGAGAGAACATCGCGCAGGTTGGCACCAAAGAGTTGAATGACGCCGGTGCGCACGATTCCCGTGCCCCACACGAGCAGAGCGATCGCAGCGAGAAGGTTCAGCAAGTGGATCATCGAGGTGACACGACGGAGGGCGTCGGGCCTGTGAGAGGCGCAGTGAAGGAGGCCGCGATTCTGGGTTTCGGGGGCTTCACGATCAATCGACCATTGCTCACATGCCGGGTGAGTTTTTATGCAGACCAACGGATGTATGCTTTTTGATCGTCCTCCTCAGTTCTGATGCATGCCATGCGAGCCCTACCTCCGCTGAATTCGATCAAGGCCTTCGACGCCGCCGCGCGCCACCTCAGCTTCACGAAGGCTGGCGATGAGCTGTGCGTGACGCATGGCGCGATCAGCCGGCAGATTCAGGTGCTCGAACAATGGCTGGGCACCGCTTTGTTCCTGCGGCTACCGCGCGGGCTGCAGCTCACGGCCGATGGCATGCGCTTTCACACCGAGGTCAATGCCATGCTGAACAGCCTGGCCTCCGTGGCTGACCAGATCCGGCGGCCGCAGACGACCCGCATCATCCGCGTGCAGTCCTTGCCGACGTTCACGATGCGTTGGCTGATACCCAGGTTGCCGGATTTTCAGAGAAGGTATCCCGATGTCGAGATCCGGCTGTCGATCGCGGCCGATGCCATGCCGCCTCGCGTCAACGACTTCGAAGTGTTCCTGACCGGCGGCCCGGAAAGTCATCATGGCTTTCGTTCTGGGCGATTCCTTGACGAGCAACGGATCGCCGTCGCGGCGCCGGAGTTGTTGCTGCGTTCACCGATCCAGCAGCCCAGTGACCTGAAGCAGCATGTGCTGCTTCACACCAGCAGCCTGCCGGCGCTTTGGTCCAACTGGTTTTCGGCAGTGGGCAGCCAGACGATCGAATGCCGCAGCGAACTGACCTTCGAGCACCTTTACCTGTCCATCCAGGCCGCCGTCAACGCCGTGGGCGTTGCCATCGGTCCGACGGCCTTGGTGGCCGATGACGTCAACGAAGGGCGGCTGCAGTACGTCATGCCGCAGTACGCGCTGCCGGCCAGAAGCTACTTTTGGTACTGCCCGGAGCGAACCAAGGGTGACGCCGCGGTGGAGGCCTTCTGTGCCTGGCTCGTGGATGTCGGTAACACGGGTCCAGTGGTTGCGAGCTAGCTGGAACCAGGCCGGGTCCAGGGGCGCGTTCAAAAAAACTCACAGGCCTGTCTCAACTTAAATCGATTGATACCAGACGGCTCCGAAAAATAGCATCGCTCGTTTCATACACCTGAGAAAAAGGAGCGAGCATGGCTTTGGAGCTTGAAGATATTCGGGCGTTATTCGACGCGTACGGCTCAAGGGCATACGGCAAGGAAGCAGTCACGCAACTGGAGCACGCACTGCAGACCGCCCATCTGGGCGAAGCCGAAGGCGCCGAGCAGGAGCTGATCGTCGCGGCATTCCTGCACGACCTGGGGCATCTGATCGGGCTGAGCAAGCAGCATGAAGAAGGGGCGCCGAGTTCGGACGACGGATCGCCTTTTGGAACGGGTGACGACCTGCATCAGTACGTGGCGCTGCCGTTCTTGCGCCCCGTTCTCCCAAGCGCAGTGGTCGATCCCATCGGTCTGCACGTCGAGGCCAAGCGCTGTCTGTGCGCGATCGATCCGACATACCGCGCGAAGCTGAGCCCGCTGTCCATTCACACGCTGAAGCTGCAGGGCGGCATCTACACGAAGGAGGAGGCAGATTCCTTCCAACATCGCCCCTTCGCCCTCGACGCCATGCGGCTGCGCCGCTGGGATGACGCGGCCAAGGTGCCCGGCGTCAAGACGCCCCCGTTCGAGCACTACTTTTCGATGCTCTCGCAAATCTACGCGCAGCACCGCGAAACGCGCGCGGCGCACTGAACAAGAACCAAAAAGCAAGCTCGCGCGAGCGCGCGAGTGCAGGAGACAAGATGTTTCATCAATTGACGATGCCGATCGGCGGCGCACTGCTGCCCACCTTCATCGTGGCGGCACTTCCGATCACGACCGTGCTGCTGATGCTCGGCGTGCTACGGCGACCTGGCTGGCAGGCGGGTCTCGCTGGCCTGGGCGTAGGTCTGGCCGTTGCGGTCTACGGCTGGCAGTTTCCTGTCGGCATGGCCTTCAACGCCGTGGCCCTCGGTGCAGTGTTGGCGGTCTGGCCCGTGATGTGGGTGGTGGTCGCGGCGATCTTTTTGTTCAACATGACGATACGAGCGGGTCGGCTTGACGCCTTTCGTGTCTGGGTGCTGGACAACGTACCCAACGACCGACGGGTTGTGCTCCTGGTGGTGGGCTTTCTCTTCGGCTCGCTCTTGGAGGCCGTGGCGGGGACTGGTACGCCCATTGCCATCACGTCCGCTTTGCTCGTCACGCTCGGCTTTCCGGTGCTCGACGCGCTGGTATTCATGCTGATCTTCGACACGGTTCCGGTCGCGTTCGGCGCCATGGGCCTGCCGATCACGGTTCTGGCTGCCGTCACCGGGCTGCCTGCCGCGGAGCTGGGTCAGATGGCAGGGCGCCAGCTCCCCTTTTTCGCTTTCCTGCTGCCCTTCTATGTGCTGACGATCTACAGCGGCGTAAAAGGCTTGCGCGCCGTTTGGCCGCTGGCGCTCGTGGCGGGGGGAAGTTTCGCGATCACCCAATTCCTTGCCGCCAACTTCTTGAGCTATGCGATCTGTGATGTGCTGGCGGCGATTGTGGCGATCGTGGTGACGATGACCTTTCTGCGGTACTGGAAGCCGGCACCCGATGCTCACTACCATGTCAACATCGACAGGGCGAGCATTGCCCGAACGAGCGTGACAGGTCGGCAAAGCTGGTATCCATGGCTGATCGTCGCAGTGATTGCCGTGGGATGGACCGTCGCGAATCTCGGAAAGATCGGGGAAGTCTCTATCCCCTGGCCCGGGCTCGACAAGGCGGTGTACATCACGGTCTACCAGAAGGCCTACCCGGCGGTGTGGAGCTTCCAGCCGCTGACGACCGGTACGGCGGTGCTGGTTGCTGCGCTGGTCTCGGCTCTTGTCATGCGCTTGTCAGTCAAGGACTTCTTCGGCGCCGCGAAGGACACCTTGCGGCAAACAGCGGTGCCCGTGGCCACCGTCGCCATGATCATCGGCCTGGCCTACCTCATGAACTATTCCGGGATGACGTACAGCCTCGGCCTGGGCATCGTGGCGGTGGGTCCATGGTTCCCCTTCGTGTCTGCCTTTCTTGGGTGGATCGCGGTCTTCCTTACCGGCAGCGATACCTCTGGCAATGCCCTGTTCGGCAATATGCAGGTGGTGGCAGCGAACCAGCTGGGGCTCAGCCCCACGCTGATGGCAGCCACGAACTCGACCGGGGGCGTCTTCGGCAAGATGATCTCCCCGCAGAGCATCGCGTGCGGCGTTGCAACCACGGGGATGCATGGCAAAGAGGGGGCCATCGTCGCGCGCACGTTCAAGCACAGCATCTTCCTGACCCTTCTGCTGGGCGTGTTGGTGTGGCTGCAACAAAACCATCTTCACTGGATGATCCCTGGTCACTGACTCCCCGCACGACGCCGTGATGCGCTTGGTGCTGTCCCGCCTCGCTTGCGGAGCTCGGGTAGCATCGCCGCATGTTGCGCGCATCCCACACCGATCCTCCACTGGCTGGCATTCGAGGGGTGCGCGTACTCACGCCTGAAGGCTTGGCGCCGGCCTCCTTCGCCGTGGACGAAACGCTGCTGCACCGGGCCGCGTCGTCCGATGCGTTCCTGGATGCGGGTGACCTGCTCGTCCTGCCTGGCATCGTTGACATCCATGGCGATGCCTTCGAGCGGGCACTCAGGCCCCGGGCAGGAGTTCAAGTGCCGCACGCGACGGCGCTCACGGATGTCGACGCCCAGTTGCTCGCCAACGGCATCACGACGGCCTATCACGGCGTGACCATTTCGTGGGAAGGCGGGCTGCGCGGCTTGGCCGTTGCCGAGCAAATGCTTCACGCCTTGCAGGAGCGCGGCGTTCGATGGGGCGCCGACCACCGATTTCACTTGCGACTGGAAGCCAGATTCGTGGAGGGGTGGGCTGCCGCAAGTCGATGGATCGAAGTTGGCCATGTTCACTTCCTGTCCATCAATGACCATTGGCCGCAGCTGGCGGCCAAGCTGGACGATCCCGTGCATCTCGCCCGGTACGCGGAGCGCGCGGAATGCGATGTGCAGACCTTTGTTCAGCGCGTAGAGGCGGCCAGTCAGGCAGTGCCCGAGGCGCCGGGGTTGGCACAGCTCGTGGCACAGGCCAGGCGAGCCGGGCTGAGCGTCGCGTCGCATGACGATCCGGATGCGGCGCAGCGGCAACGTCTGAGTCTCTGGGGCTGCAATGTGGCCGAGTTTCCGCTGAGCGAGGATGCGGCGAGAGAAGCGAGGGTGGCGGGTGACCTCATCGTGTTCGGCGCGCCGAATGTGCTGCGCGGTGGCAGTCACGTGGGCGCGCCACGAGCCGAGGACATGGTCCGCAAGGGCTTGTGCGATGTGCTGACGTCAGACTACTACTATCCGTCGCCCCTGCTCGCCGCATTCGACCTCGCGCGCCGAGAGGTGCTTTCGTTCCCCGAGGCGTGGAGCATGGTCTCACACCATGCCGCCACGGCGGTGGGGTTGACGGACCGCGGTCGCTTGGAGACTGGGCAGCGGGCAGATTTTCTGCTGGTGGATGACGCGGTTCCCGGGCAGCCGCGTGTTGTCGCCAGCGTGGTGGCGGGAGCGTTGCGCTTCGCGTTGCGTGCCTTCGAAAGCGGCACGCTGCGTTGAACAGCCGCTACTTGCCGCCCGTCACGTCGAGGAAGGTGCCGGTGACGAAGGAGGCTTCGGCGCTGGCCAGCCACAGGATCGCTCGCGCCACTTCTTCGGGCTGGCCGCCTCGACCCATCGGGATCGAGTCCTTGACACGATCCACTCTGCCGGGCTCGCCGCCACTGGCATGCATCTGCGTGTAGATATGACCCGGGCGAACGCAGTTGACGCGGATGCCCTCGCGAGCGACCTCCTTGGCAAACCCGGTCGTGAAGGTTTCGAGCGCACCCTTCGATGCGGCGTAGTCGACATATTCGTTGGGACTGCCGAGCCGCGCGGCTGCCGACGAGACATTGATCACCGCTCCCCCTCGCGCGTTGTGGCGGCTGGACATGCGCTTGATCGCTTGCTGTGCGCAAAGGATCGGGCCGATGGCGTTGACCGCAAAGATGCGGTGCATCCGCTCGAAGTCGAGATCTTCCAGTCGACATTGCTTTTGCAAGATGGCGGCGTTGTTCACGAGCACATCAAGGCGTCCGAACGTCCGGTCGAGCTGCGCGAACAGACGAGCGACTTGCGCGGGATCTGCGCTATCAGCTCGCACCGCCAACCCCTGCCGGCCCGCGGCTCGCACGTCCGCGATGACGGTATCGGCGGCCGATTCGTCAGAGAGATAGCTGATCACCACGTCATAGCCTTGCGCGGCTGCGAGACGCGCTGTGGCCGCACCGACGCCGCGGCTGCCGCCTGTGATCAAGATGACGGGTGCCTGAGAAGCATTTTCCATGGGGTGAAGTTCCAGAGAGTGAGAAGAAGGCAGGATGGTCCGGCTCGTGGTCGAGTGGGGCCGTCAGATCGCCTGGTCGGTGAGCGTCAAACGCGCGCGCAACCCCAACGCTAATGGGACCACGGCGATGGCAGTCAGTGCCGTCGCGCATGTAGCCCACTGGATGCCGACCTGATCCCCCAGAAGGCCGTACACCACCGGAGAAATCGCGCTGGAGCCGATGGTGCCTGTGTAGAAGAGCGCAAACGCACGTTCGTCATTTCCCCCGAGTGCAAGTTCGGGTACCGTGCCGTACAGCACGGAGGAGGTTCCGTTCATGAGCGCGCCCAGCAACGGCAGCAAGACCAGCGCGGGAACCAGGGGACACAGCATCACCGATAGGATGCACACCGCAGTTCCGCATTCGGTTGCGAGCACGGTACCGATGACGCCCATGCGCTGGCCGAGCCAGCCGCAGATGAACTTCCCGGCGGCGCCGCCGATGAAGACCATCGCCAGCGCTGTGCCCAGCATTGACGTCGATATGCCCTTGCCTTTGAGCAGGAATGGCAAGAAGGTCAGCAGCCCCATGCGCACAGCGCTGTCCAGCACACCGATCGCCAGAAGGAGCCGAAAGCCGGTGGCTGACGGATTCTTCTCATCGGTGCTGTCGACATCTTCGATCGCCGGGTCGCGAGGTGTTGACGGAAGCCAAAGTGCCAGACCGGCAGCGACCAACGCGCCGATCATCGACATGGCCCACAGTGCATGCCGCCACGGCATCATCGTTGCCAGCAGCGAGATCGCCGCAGGCAGGGCGGCCTTGCCCAGATCTCCGGCAAAGTTGTAGATACCGAGGGGGCCGCGGGCGTTGCGCCCATAGGCGCGCGACACGGCACCGGAAGCCAACGGATGCTGGGTACTTGAACCGCTGCCCGACAGGGCCAGTGCGACGCACAAGCCAAGCAGGCCACCGGACAGGCCCGCCGCTGCATAGCCCAGCGCGGCGAGCAGCGTCCCCAGCGCCAGCGTGGCACGGCCTCCGATCCAGCTCGCCAGACGACCTGCGGAGAGCTGGAGCACAGCCATCGTGCCGGTGTAGACGCCCCGCACCAACGCCAGCGAGGCATAGCCGAGTTGGAACTCCGCCTGCCAGATCGGCAGCAGCGCATAAATCATGTCGCCGTAGCCGTCATGGAGTGCATGTGCAGCACAGGTCGCCCATAACACGCGGGTGCGACTACTGGATGCCTTTTTTGCCTCAGTTGGCTGCGAGACAGCGGTCGGCATCGTCATAGGGCGATGCTAGGGTGGGCCGCCGACAGCTGCCATCGATGATATGTCACACCTGCGGCGAGAAAAACTCACACCACAAAAGCAGCAAGGACGCTCGCGTGGTGGCCACTTTGAACGCTGGAGCGCGAAGACCTGCAGCGAATGGCCGCAATTCCATAGCGGCATGCGGCCCACGGCAGCGCGGGTGCAGCGACTTCAGGGGCAGTCTCGCTGACTGCTGTGTAAACGCCATCGGGATCGGGCGTGTTTTCTCTTCGTCCTGCTCTGTGCAGCGCGCCATCTGCCGCGAGTTCGAAGTCACTTTGAACGGCCGAGAGCGTCGGGCCTCGACTCGCCCTCGTCGCTGGTGGCCGACTGGGTCAGAGGAACGTGCTGATCAATGCCATCAGGGCGATCGCTGCGATGTACGCCGCCATGAGTGGTTGGAAGCGATGACCATCCCAGAAGCTGCGCTCGACGTGGCGATCAGGGGGCCGCGCAGCCTCGGCGCCGCCTTGCCCGACCACTGAATCCGGAGCCTCAATGGGGTGCCGAGCGATCAGCGCCCGGAACCCGGTGCCCCTGCACGCGCTACAGACGACCAACCCTTCCGCAAAGCATGAGGGGCAGGGAATCTCGTCCCCGTCGTAAGTGCGGTAAAGCCCGTCCCCGCGACAGCTCCGGCAGTCCACGAGGCCATCAGTGCACAAGGAACAGGGAACAGAGGCATGGGAATCGTTCTTGAGAGGGCGAGCGGCTTCAGGAGGCATGAATTTCCAACATTTGGAACACACCATACGTGCTTGAGGCCCAGCCGGATCAGATTTTCCGGATCCAGCTACACCTTTCTTCTCACATTGATCGTCGGTATCGGGAGCCCTCCGTGTGCGGAGTCGATCAGGCACAAAAGGGGCGCGCAGCCGACGATGATGCAAAAACTCGTCGCGAAAAGACAACCTCGGCATCATCGTTGTCGGGCACGTCAAGCACCTCACAGAATCGCTTGCGTTGGATCACTGTCCTGGTCGGTGGCCGCCTCGCGCCGGACGATGCCGGCGGCAGTGATGTTGCCTTGCCGATGGTCGGGGAATGGTCTATGACGGCGCATGGCACGCGCCTGTCAGTGCGGCTGGAGGCAACGGCTGCTTCGCGATGGGGCCGCGGCAGCCGATCGCGAGATCCGAAAGGGGGACGTTCGAGTAAAGTTGCTTTGCCCGCCCGCATCAGCGAACTGTCATGCTTAAGCCATTTCCTCCAACGATCTGCCCCGTGACCCTGTGCTCGCGTGAGTTAACAGTGCGTCATTTCTTCGGCGATTGCTTGACCTTTGCCGGCGCGGCGAGCGCGTGACGAGCCGGCCGGATGCCCCAAGCCGTCGTCGGCCGTGGCTGCACTCGCTGGCAGCTCTCGCCGTCGCGACCTTGATCGGCTGGGGTTGCCTGATGGGAGCGACCGAAGTGGTGGAAAGCCTGCGCACGGGGGTGCTCAACAACCGCAAAGGACCTGACGTCCTTGCAGCCGAGCAGCCTGTACTCTATTGGGCTCTGATCGGCTTCTACACGGCGGCGACGCTGACCGCGGCTGGCTTGGCACTCTTGGTACTGACCGTTGCCGTGCGCGATCTGATCAGCGCAAGAGGCCATGATCGATGAATGCTTGGTTAGCGCGACTGGCGACTGGCGACTGGCGACTGGCGACTGTTGACCTGCGGCCGGTGGTGACGCACCCATTGTGGGTTGTCCGCCCCCGCAGTTCTCCTGACTCCACGCACAGGCGCCTGCGTGGCGGCGCCGAAGGACCGCTCCTGGCCGACCGTAGGTCATCGCGGACTTGCTGGGAACGCGCCAGTCTTGCCGGCATCTCCCATGCGCGTTGTCAACGTATGCCGGCCCTTTCCAAGCCATCGGCGAGCCACCGAGCTCTCACCTTTGGGACAAGCTTGGTCGCCTCACCCCCGAAGGAACCTGTCTCCGTATAGCGGCTTGACGACTTTGGATCCAACCAAGATCGTGACAGCACGAACTTTCGGCCGACGAGTCGGGAGCCGCGCAGCGACCACGCCGATAGTCATGGAGGTGGCGGCAAAGTGGATCGCGCACCAGGTCTCGTCAACGTCGACGCGAAGCGGCGCTGCATCGAGGTCGAATCGGCGTTCTGGGCTGGACCATTGACGAGCCGCGCGGCGGCGCCGGAGCAGTTATTGACGCAGCTGCGGGGCGCAGCGCCACGTTGGCATCGATCCGTCTGCGCGTTCGACGAGATATGCGCTTAGCGGCGAAGACACATGACTCATCGGCGCAGCATCTGGACGGCAACTCCCGAGGAGACGAGCATGACGTCAACATTGGTTCTTTAATCGGTGGGCGTCACTGCTTGAGGCAGGTGAAGCGGTTCAACCAACGATTTCCAGGCGTACGGAGCTTGACGGACTACCCGCTCGAACTACAGTACAGAAGTCCATACCGAGTTCTCGATCACAGGCTATGAAAACGACGCTCAATCTCAACGACATTTTGCTGATGCAAGCCAAGTCACTTGCTACGCAGCAGCGGACGAGTCTCACGCGTTTGATCGAGGAAGGGCTTCAGCTGCGGCTGAAAGCCAAGCCGACATCCCCTCAAGTCGTTCATCTCCCGGTGTATCGCGGCAAGGGAGGGCTCGCTGGTGGTTTGTGCGGTGCAAGCAACAAAGAAATGTTCGACGCTGTAGATCCTGAGACTTGACGTAGAAATTCTGGTTGCTGCGTCGAAGCGACCATCCGCATCATGCAACTGAATTGGCTTGGGTAGAGCAAGCGCTTGCTGATGCGGCCGCTGGGCGATCCTTCGTATTGCAGCCCATGGTCGCTGCCAGCTTTCTGCGCCTGGATGCTCTGCATGTCGACGTCGTCTTTGCGCGTGGCACCCACGATGTTTCTCGATTGGCAGGCATTGCTTCTAGAGTTATGTGAAGCGAGATCTGGCGCTGAGCGTCGCATGCACTGCAGCTGTGAGGCCTGTCGGCCTCTGGTTCCTCACCGTGTTCGCGGTCCTTTGTCCGGGGCGACAGGCGCCAGGTCTTCACGGCCCTTCGCCTGCGCCTTCCAACGCTCTGCGAGCCATCTCGCGTCGGTCTGAACTGCGGGCATGCTTTCGACAAAGCGATCGACCTGCGCTGCCAGTTTGGCCTCTCCCTGCCCGCGCAGTTGCTGGGCCGTGGTGCGCCAATCATGGAGGACTCCTTGTCGCGTGCGTTGCATCGCCTCGAGGCCGTGATCGATGACTCGCTCCTGGGTCCGGAGGAGACGCAGCACCTTTTCAATTTTTGCTTGCACCAAGGTAGAAGTTTTAGGCGCGCGGTGCCGATCCTTCTCCTGCGGCGGCAACTGAGCTGATGCTTGCAGCGCTTGCAGGCGGTGATGGACCGCGGTGCTGTAGGGAGTGCGCATCTGTCCACGCACCTGCCTGGCTGTCGCATTGGCCGTGACGCCTTCTTCGCGCAGGAGCGCAGCGAACTGCTCGCGCCACTGCCTGAGCGTGGCTTTGTAGATGCACAGCCGCCTTGTTGGCTCGTACTCCTCCTCGCTTTTGACGACCAGATGCACATGCGGATGCGCCTGGTCGACATGCAAGGTCATGGCGTATCGGTGGCGTTGCCCGAAGTTCGTGCGTGCGAACAAGCGCGCCGCCCTCAGCAGCTTTTCCGGCGGTGTACCTTGCGGCATTGACAGCACAATGTTGTGCGCGACCTTGGGACGAGTGTCCGTTTGACCTTTGCGTGGCTTGGCTTTGTACTGCCCTTTGCAGAGTTCCAACTGCCAGTCGCTTGCGAGTTCGCGAGCGGCGCTTCTTCCGTGATGAGTCCGTCCTTCGTCGTCTTCGATGGGAAGTTTTCCCTGCCGGCCGATGTAGTCCAGATGGACTTGAACGCTGGAGGCGTCGCGTCCGCCACCGGTGATTTTCACCATCACCTCTGGCGCACGATCGACTGTGCGCCGGATCTGCGCGATCTCGTCGGAACTCAAGCGCAAGATGCCGCCGGGCCCCTTGCGGCCATAGCTCACGATGTCCAGCAACATATCGGGTGTGGCCCCGATCGGTGCGGCGCCTTGCCGACTGGCTTGCGCGTTTTTCGCGGGCATCTCAGGCCTGCGCGCCGGTTTCCCAGCAGATAAGGTTCCTGCGTACAACAGCCGCCGCCTCCTCGCGCGCGGCTTCCACCTGACTCCGAACCTCTGCAAGCACGCCGCCGAGCTCGGTGGCCACATCGATGGAAGTGTTCGGCGTGCCGAACGCCTCGAGCTGTCGTCGTAGCGCGGCCAGGTGTGCGCACAGAATCTTGAGCTGCGTCAGTTCGCAGGGGGGCGGGACCGCCGAGCGTCGCACATGATTGCGCACGAGCAGGACCAGATAGCTGCTGAGCTTCATGCCACAGGCATCGGCACGCAGTGTTGCCAGGGCGCGGTCACCCGTTCGAAGGCGCAGTGCGACGCGAGGGAGCGTGGAGTCCTCCACGTCGGCCGCCGACCTTTCCTCTCTTTCAGGGCCATCCGGTTCGGCAGTGCTTGAACCCTTGAGAACCTCGTTGACCATGTGAGCGAGCAGGTGAGCCTCGCAGAGGCCATGGAACGCAGCAAGGGCGGAAAACCTGGCCCGTGTTTCTGAGGGTACGCGCGTGCGGATCACGCTGGAGCGACGGTTGGAGGTCATGGCGCGGGACGGCGTTCAATAGGTCGGATTGAACTCTATCGATTCGCTGTCGTCGGACAAGGACTTGGCGGGCCGAAGCTTGAAGCGCGCGCGCGGCGGAAAGACCTCGCGCCAGCGACGTTGCTGGCCGAGGCCCGATGCAGGCGGGCATGCTCCGTCGCGAATAATTCATGCCGCGAAGTTCTCTTTATGAACGCAACTCTTACAACCTCGTCGGAGTGCGCTTCCTTTCGCTGAAAAATTGACTTCCAATGAAGTAGGCCGCCACTGCGTGCCAAGCGCGCAGCGCTGAATAGTGAATCACGGCCTTCGCCCTCTTGCACCCATTGGATCAACAAATGAAGGCATGGCAAGCTCTTGCGAGCGTGGTCCCTGCGTCTGGTCTTCGGTCAAGGCGAGAAGGGCGCGCGAACCTTGTCTCCAGGCATCGATCCACATGTCGTAGCCTTCCTTACTGGAAGACAGCTCCGCCCAGGTAAAGGCATCGGTGCCTTCCTCCATGAGTACCCAATGGAAGTGACCGGGGTCAGGTTCGTCGACATGCAGCGAAATACGACGCAGAGGGTTCACCAGCGCCTCCCGGCAAGAAATTCACGGACCCGGTCCGCCGAGTTGCCTACAGCCTTGATGGCATCGCGCAGTTGGGTTTCTGTGCACTGCAGGCTTTCCGTCCAGGCTCTAACTTCGTATTCCTCGCCCAGCGAAATCATTTTTCGGTCGAGGCCAGTTTTCTTGGTGTCGTCAGACATCGATGCTTCCTGTATTTGGATACAGGGAGCTTTTCCGGGATCGATGTTCGGTCAAAAGTAGGCCGAGGCCGGCAAACGACCGACTCAAAGGACTGACGGCTAGCAGCGCGCAGTCATGTCGCCTGGCGCCCGCGACGCCCATGTCCGTAGTTTCATGGGCAGCAAACGACGGCGCAGAGTCCGAAGCCTTCATTGGGCTCCATGCGCCGAATTTCCCGTCTAGCCGAAAGGGGCCGGTGGCTGCATTTGTCACTCTAAGGGCGAAGCAGGCGGGAGAGACCGCGCCCGGGTTGGTGGGCGATCGCTGAGTCCAGTTCGACGGCCGATCTCAAGCTGCGCACCGAGTGGCGCGTCCTCGAATGTTCAGTGGCGTTTCGCACGCACATTGGCCGGGGACAACACATAGGACGGTAAGGCGCTTGGTCATCTCCCGGAGAACCCGATAAATTTGTAAACCTTCTTGCTAAACGGCCAGAGGCTCAAGGATACTGTATTTCCATACAGCATCGGAGTCCACATGATCGCCTCCCTGTCGTGGGTGGGTGGCGACGACGCGTCCCCCACCCCTTTCGCTTCCCATGCACCGCGCGACCCGAAAGGCCGCCCGCTCCTCCTTCCGCACGCGGTGGAATCCGCGATCTGGCGGGGGGATGCCCTGGGTAGCCCCGTGACCCGCGTCCTCAGCAGTGGCTTCGAGGCCCTGGACGCAGAACTGCCCGGTGGTGGGTGGCCTTGCGGTTCGCTGACCGAAGTTCTGCAGGTGCAGGCGACGGTTCTCGAATGGCGGCTCTTCGCGCCCGCCGTGCGTGCGCTGGTCTTGCAAGGCAAGCAGATCGTGGTGGTGGGGCCTCCCAAGGCTCCGCATATCCCAGGGCTTGTTCATCTGGGACTCGACGAGCGTCATCTAGTCTGGATTCACGCGGACAAGCCCGTGGAGCGGCTGTGGGCGATCGAACAGCTGCTCAGGGCCAACGCAGCGGGCATGGTGCTGGGATGGGTGCCGCAGGCTCGTCAGGAACAGATTCGTCGCCTGCAGGTTGGCGCGCAGAGCTGCGACGCGCCGATCATCCTCTTTCGACCGGCTGCGGCCGCGCACGAGGCGTCGGCGGCGCCGCTGCGCCTGCAAGCGCGATTCGGCATCGATTGGGAACTGCGAGTGCAACTGCTCAAGCGCAAGGGGCCCTCGCACGATACGGAGCTGCGTCTGCCATCGATCCCCGGTGGTCTGGCGGACATCCTCACGCCGCGCCTGCAACACCCGAGCCGTCTGATCGCGGCGCGTCATTCCAGAGAGTTCCCTCATGCTGTGGGCAGCATTGCTCCCGGACAACCTGCCGGACGATCCGAAGCCGCGCACTGAAGCGCTCGACGGTCTGGCGACCTGGTGCCTGCAGTTCACCCCGCGCGTTGCCGTCCTCGAAGCGCTTTTGTCGTGTCCCGGCGTCGTGATGGAACTCGAGCAAAGCTTGCGACTTTTTGGCGGCAAGCGCCGGTTGGTGGAGCGGGTGCGCGAAGAGTGCGTCGATCTTGGCGTGCGACACCTCGCATGGGCGCCCACAAGCTTGGCCGCGCTCGCACTCGCGCGAGCGGGCGTGTCCAATGGCTTTGCGAAGCCCTTGGCGCAACTGTTGGATGCATTGCCGCTGGAGACACTCACGCAGGTCGCCGTGCACCAAGCCACACTGGCACGCCTGGGTTGCCAGACCTTGGGACAGGTTCGAGCCCTACCGCGCGGTGGCCTGAGCCGGCGCTTTGACGCGCAGTTGCTTGGAGCCCTGGATCAGGCGTATGGCTTGCGCCCTGACGGTCATGCGTGGACCCAGCTGTCGGAAACTTTCCATGCCAATCTCGAGCTGATGGCGCGTGTGGAGCATGCGCCGGCGATGATTTTCGGTGCTCGTCGACTGATGCTGCAGATGGCGGGGTGGCTTCTGGCACGGCGCTCAGGCGTGACTGCCTTCACCTTGCGCTGGTGCCATGACGCCATGCGCTCGAAGGCGGCAGGTGATGGCGGCGAAATGACCGTGCGAACGGCCCATGCCACGCGCGACACCGAACACCTGATGCGGCTTCTGGCTGAGCACTTGGTCAAGGTCGAACTGTTGGCGCCAGTGGGCGATCTGGAGCTGGTGGCCAACGAGGTGCAGCCGTTGGAAGAAAAAAGCTTCTCCATGCTGCCCGAGACGAAGCAGTCGGGTGAGAGCCTGGCGCTCGTCCTCGAGCGCATCGCCGCACGCCTGGGCCCAGACCGCGTGTTGCGCCCGGTCCTCGTCGAGGACCACCGGATGGAATGGATGTGTCGTTGGCGACCGGCGCCCGAACGCGCGCCTCGCATCGGGTGCAGGCCGCTTGACCTGCCGCAGCCGAGCTTCATGCTCGCCAAGCCGCTGCGTCTTGCCGTTCAGGACAACCGGCCGATCTACCAGGGTGTGCTTCAACTGCTGGCGGGCCCCCATCGCGTGGAGGGCGGCTGGTGGGATCGCACAACAGGTGTCGAGGCCGGCAACAACGAGGGAGCGTTTTCCGCCGTTCCGCCGCCGGAGACCACTCGCCATGTCGCACGCGACTACTGGGTGGCCGTGAGCGAGCATGCCGGTGTGCTATGGATTTTTCAGATGCGCCTGGCCCGGGAAGAGATCGCCTGGTTTCTCCATGGCACCTTCGCTTGAGGGCTCTAAATGCAACTGCCCCTGTATGCCGAGCTGAAGTGCTTGAGCAACTTCAGCTTTCTTCGTGGGGCAAGCCGCCCAGAGGAACTGGTCGAGCGCGCGAAGAAGCTTGGCTACTCGGCCTTGGCGATCACGGACGAGTGCAGCCTGGCGGGCGTGGTTCGCGCCCATGTTGCCGCCAAGGAGCACGATATGAAGCTGCTGATCGGAAGCCAGTTCCGAGTGGACACGGAGGGGGCGCATCCCGACACGGTTTCCTTCACGCTCACCGTGCTCGCGTGCCATCTGGAAGGTTATGGCAACCTGTCGCAGTTCATCACCAAACTGCGCCGTGCTTGCGCGAAGGGAAGCTATCGCCTTGATCTGCAGGACATCAGGGGGACCGAGCTGGACGGCTGTGTCGTCTTGGCTTCGCCACAGCGCATGGCCACTGCCGTCCAGCTCGAATGGATCGGGCGCTGGCTGCTGGCCGAGTTCACAGGACGTTGCTGGTTCGCGGTGGAGAAGCTGCGATTGCTAGACGACGAGATGTGGCTGCACCGATTGGAGCGCGTCGGCCAGGACACGGCGATTCCGCTGGTGGCTGCCGGCGATGTGCATTTTCATGTTCGCTCTCGCAAACCGCTCCAGGACGTGATGACCGCCACGCGGCTGGGCAAGCCATTGACCGAATGCGGGCTCGACCTGCAGCCCAATGCCGAGCGGCACTTGCGAACCCGTTTGCGCCTCGCCCAGACCTACGGCGTAGAGCTGCTCGCGCGCACGCTCGAGGTCGCCCAGCGATGCAGCTTCAGCCTGGACGAGTTGCGTTACCAGTACCCTGACGAGGTGGTGCCCGCAGGGGAAACACCCGCCAGCTACCTGCGCCGAATTACCTATGAAGGGGCGGGCCGCCGCTGGCCGGACGGCATTCCGGCCGCGATGCACACGCAGATCGAGCACGAGCTTGCGCTGATTGCAGACCTGGGCTACGAACACTACTTCCTCACGGTGGCCGACATCGTGGCCTTCGCACGGTCTCGGCACATCTTGTGCCAGGGCCGCGGCAGCGCCGCCAACAGCGTGGTCTGCTACTGCACGGGTGTCACGGAAGTCGATCCGGGCCGCATGAGCGTGCTGTTCGAGCGATTCATCTCCAAAGAGCGCAATGAGCCGCCCGACATCGATGTCGATTTCGAGCATGAGCGCAGGGAGGAGGTGCTGCAGTACCTGTATCGGAAATATGGACGTGATCGCGCAGCGCTCACGGGGGTGGTGATCAGCTACCGTCCCAAGAGCGCCATTCGCGATGTCGGCAAGGCGCTGGGGATGTCACTGGAGACAGTGGACGCGCTGGCCAAGGGGCATCAATGGTGGGATGGCGCCCAGGTTCACCCCGAACGGTTGCCGGAAAGCGGCCTCGCGCTGGATTCGTTGCAGGTTCAGCAACTAATGCATCTGACGGGCGAGCTCATTGGTTTTCCTCGGCACCTGAGCCAGCACACCGGCGGCTTCGTGCTCACCAAGGGACCGCTGTGCCGCATGGTGCCGATCGAGAACGCCGCGATGCCAGATCGCACCGTGATCGAATGGGACAAGGATGACCTGGATGCGCTCGGCCTGCTCAAGGTCGACTGTCTGGCGCTGGGCATGCTGACTGCGATACGCAAGGCGCTGGACTTCATCGGGCAGCGCAAGGGCTGCGTGTTCAGCGTGCAGGACGTCCCTGCCGAAGACCCTGCCACGTACGACATGATCTGCAAGGCAGACACGGTGGGCGTTTTCCAGATTGAGAGTCGCGCACAGATGAGCATGCTGCCCAGACTCAGACCTCGATGCTTCTACGATCTGGTGATCGAGGTGGCCATCGTTCGGCCGGGGCCGATTCAAGGAGGCATGGTGCATCCGTACCTCAACCGGCGCCAGGGCAAAGAGCCCGTGGTCTACCCGAGCGAGGCGCTGCGCGAAGCACTGGGTCGCACGCTGGGCGTTCCTGTGTTCCAGGAGCAGGTGATGCAGATCTCGATCCTGGCAGCAGGCTTCACCCCTGGGGAAGCCGACGGTTTGCGTCGCGCGATGGCAGCGTGGCGCCGCAAGGGTGGCCTGGAGCACTATCACACGAGAATCGTCGAAGGCATGAAGGCGCGTGGCTACGACGAGGGCTTCGCGCGCGCCATCTTCGAGCAGATCAAGGGTTTCAGCGAATACGGCTTTCCCGAGAGCCATGCCGCTTCGTTCGCCCTCTTGGTCTACACGAGTTGCTGGATCAAGTGCCACCACCCGGCTGAGTTCCTGGCGGCGATGCTCAACTCGCAGCCACTGGGCTTCTACTCCCCTTCGCAACTCGTGCAGGATGCGCGCCGCCATGGCGTGGAAGTACGAGCGGTCGATGTCATGCACAGCGATATCGACTGCACGCTCGAGGACCTGGTGCATGAACCGGCGGTGCGCCTGGGACTGCGGATGATTACCGGCTTTCAGACTGCTTCGGCGCAGCGTGTTGTCGATGCTCGCGCGCAATGTCCTTTCGACAGCGCCGAGGACCTCGCGCTGCGCGCAGGGCTGGAGCGTCAGGAAATGAAGCGGTTGGCTGCCGCGGATGCGCTGATGAGTCTTTCGGGACATCGGCGGCAGCAGGTGTGGGACGCGGCCGGGCTGCTAGCGGGGCCCGGAATTCTGCGCGAGGCGCCGATCGACGAGGACTTGCTCGAGCTCGCTCCTGCGGCAGAAGGCGAGGAAATCATGTTTGACTATGCGTCGATAGGCTTGACGCTGCGCAGGCATCCTTTGTCCTTGCTACGGGAGCGCTTGGCGCATCGAGGAATGATGACCGCGGAAGAACTCAATACCGTGGGCAACGGAGTGCAGGTCAGCCATTGCGGCATCGTGACGTTGCGGCAGCAGCCCGACACAGCCAAGGGAACAATCTTTGTTTCCTTGGAGGATGAAACGGGCGTCGTGCAGGTGATCGTGTGGAAAGGCTTGAGGGAGTTGCAGCGAAGCGAACTCCTGGCCTCCAAACTGATGGCGGTGCACGGAATCTGGCAGCGCGAAGGAGAGGTCAAGAATCTCATCGCCTCTCGGCTGGAGGACCTGACGCCTTTGTTGGGAAGGCTAGCGAAAGCAACCGAAAGCCGGGATTTTCGGTAGGCGGACTGCAGCCAGAACCCCCTGCGCATGTGTGCCGAGGCCGCCTCGATCAGAAAAATGCCATCGAGTTGGAGAACAGTCCGATGGAATGAATGAGCAACGAAACCGGTGAGACTTGCGAGTGACGCTGTGCGCGGCAGGCAACGGTTGATGTGGCATCGCGTTGCTCTCACGCGAACGTGCACGACCCGGAACGCCAGCCGTGGTCAGTCTTTTTGGATCACGGTGGCTCATCCCTGGTGCCAGCACCTCTTTCAAGCTCTTGAATTGAGGATTACGTTGGTTGCGTCGGAAAAGTTCGAAGATCATCAGATCTGGCGATGACCGCGCAAGGGATAAGTTCAATCAGGCTGAGATCAGGTTAGGTGGATGGCTCTTCCTTGATCGCTTGACAGTCCGTTTCTCGGAAACAACCCGATGTGTGCAGATTTGGATTCTTTCGATGTATTTCAAGAAAATGGCAAGCCTCACTTTTTTGAGAGCGTCGATATCTATGATAAAAATCGATACCTCAAAATTAAATGAACCACCAAGCAATGGCAAAAAAGACTTTCCTCGAGATTCAAAAGCAAATCGAACAGCTTCAGCAAGAAGCCGATCAGTTGCGCAAACAGGAGTCCAATGAGGTGCTCGCGCGGATCAAAGAAGCCATCGCCGTGTACGGCTTCACCGCTGCGGAACTCGGCGTCGCGGGGGGCGCCAAGCGCGGTCGCACACCGAAGGCCTTATCGGGTAAAGCGGGTCGCAAGTCCTCTGGCAAGGGGGGTGCATCGGCACCGAAGTATCGTGATCCGAACGGCAATGTGTGGAGTGGCCGCGGTCCGCGCCCGGCTTGGTTCAAGGCCGCTTTGGACGCCGGCAAGTCGGCAGAAGACTTTCTCGCCAAGTAGCACTCGGGACTGCCGCCTGCAGGAGGTGGCAACTGTCAAAACCGGACGCTGGGGTTTGCCCCTCGCGCTTGAGGCTCATGAAGCGCGCCATCAGCCGTCAACCAACGCGTGGCTGAAGAGCCTCATGTGACCGCAAACACGCGTGGTCCCTAAGTGGAGGGCGACCTCTCGATCCTGCCCGGAGTGCCTTCCGCAAGGCACAGGAACGAGCGGCGCCGGAGAAAAGGTAAACGTCTGGGACCGATTCAAAGGAACGGCACGCCACCGGTCACGGGAATCGTCGCGCCCGAGATGTAGCTGCCCTCGTCGGAGGCCAGCAACACATAGACGGCCTGCAACTCGCGCGGCTGGCCCGGGCGCTTCATGGGCGTCTGCGTGCCAAACTCCTTGACGTTGTCTTCCGGCAAGGTTGAGGGGATCAGGGGTGTCCAGAAGGGGCCGGGCGCCACGCAGTTCACGCGAATGCCCTTGTCGGCGAGCAGCTGCGCCATGCCGCCCGACAGGTTCTGAATCGCGCCCTTGGTCGCGGCATAGGCCACGAGGGTGGCGTTGGGCTTGTCGGCGTTGACCGAGGCGGTGCTGATGATCGAGCTGCCGGGCTTCATATAGGGAACCGCGGCCTTGCAGAGATAGAAGTTCGCGTAAACGTTGGTGCGGAAGGTGCGATCGAACTCTCCGGCGCTGATGTCCTCGAGCGACTTGTGCGACATCTGGAAGGCGGCGTTGTTCACCAACACGTCGATGCGGCCGAAGTGCTCGAGCGTGCTGGCCACGAGGGCCTGGCACTGCGCCTCCTCGCGGATGTCGCCGGGTGCGAGCACACAGCGGCGACCGGCACCCTCGACGAGGCCGCGGGTGACCTGGGCATCGGACTCTTCCTCGGCCAGGTAGGAGATCACCACGTCCGCGCCTTCGCGGGCGAAGGCCAGCGCGACTGCGCGGCCGATGCCGCTGTCGCCGCCCGTGATAAGGGCCGCCTTGCCGAGGAGCTTGCCGGCGCCCACGTACGAGTGTTCGCCGAAATCGGGGCGCGGCGACATCTCGGACTCGAGGCCGGGCGGTTGTTGCTGGGAGGTGGAGAAGGGAGGCCGGGGGCCCGCGTCGCGTGGATCGGTCATTGCTGTTCCTCTGTGCCAAGGGAAGGGATTCGGTGTTGCGCCCGCCGCATGCGGAGTCGGTGTGCCTGCCGAAGTAGTGATCGCCGATGCTCCCGCCACGGTAGGCGTAACGCGCATGCACGCGTGCGTCGCCACTGGCTTCGAAGGTTCCGCATGCGCGGGCGCAAGCCCTTGCTCTTGGTCGCAAGCGATGGTTCGAAGCCCAGGCGGGTGCGCCTGTTTCTACGAGATTGCTCGCAAAGAAGATGGCCCAATCCCATCGGGAGCGGAGAATCCGCGAAGCCGCCTACGGGCGGCACCAATGCGAGCGCATCGAGCCATCCTGTCCCGAACAATGCCGAGTTGCGGCGCGCTCAATTGAAGGCGCCAGCCAAGCGTGTGGGCGTGCCTGTTCCCGGCTCACTGTTGACCGAAGACGTGGTGGCTTTTGCCGAGGGCGTGATTGCGCTGATAGCGCCGGAGTGGCAAGACTGCCCGCGAGAGCCCTTTGAGCCGTTGCGCAGTACTGTGCCAGGCACAAGGACGAAGGACGCGCCCTCTTAAACGGCATGTTCCCACCTCCTGGGCGTCGGTGGCCATCAGGCGGCCGCCGGCTTGCCGAGGAATTGCGAGGCCACCGCGTTCAGCAGCGCATCGGCGAAACCTCCCGGAGCACGCCCCACCTTTCTCGCGCTCGTGCGAACGCGCGGCCGCGCGCTCCAGCAGATCTTCGAGCCGGTGCGCTCCAGTTCGGTGACCAGGGCCACGTCCTCGCTGCAGGCGAGCTCCTGAAAGCCTCCGGCACGCAGATAGGCATGCGCCGCCACGCCGAGGTTCGCTCCGTGCACATGGCGGTGCCCATCGGCATCGCGGTAGCTCGTGGCGAAGTGCCGTGACAGAAAAAGAGCGTTCTCGCCATGAGGCGTCCAGTCGTCCACCGCGACCGTGCCGCACACCGCATCGGCGTCGAGCGCGAGCTGCTGCGACAACCAGTCCTCGGCGACCAGGGTGTCGGCATCGGTGAAGGCGAGCCAGCGTGCGCCGAGCGCGAGCAGCGCGTTGGCACCGGCCGCGCGTGCCCACCCCACGTTGCGCGCGTCGATAGCCAGAACGTTCGCGCCCGAACGCGCGGCGATCGCGGCCGTCGCATCGCTGCAGCGATCCGCGACCACCATGATCTCCACGCGCTCTCCTCCGAGCAGCGGATCGCTGGCACAGGCCAGTGCGTGCGCCATGCAAGGCTCGATCACCGACTCTTCGTCGTGCGCGGGGATGACGATTCCGATCATGGTTCTGCCTCAGAAGGCCTGGAAGGAGGCCACAAGGAGCTGGCGCGCCAGCGCGACGCGAGAGGAGCGCATCAGTTCTTCGGCGGATCGTTCTCTCGATCGAAATGGCGCAACGGCATGGCCGCGATGAATGCCGCGATCGCCGCATCGGCATCGGAAGCATCCGCGAGCACCAGCCCCGCATCCGGCGAGCCATCGGGCAGCGCCAGCGGGATCTGCGCTTCGGCCAGCAGGGCTTCCGAGGCGCCGAAGGCCAGGATCGTCTTGCAGTGCCAGTACTGCGCGCGCAGGAACTCCAGCGTGTGGGCATCGGCGTCGAGCGCCTCCACCGCCGCGGCGCCATCGGGCAGGACAAGCGCGTCGAACAGGAAGCCCGGCGAGTTCTCCATCGTGGCGTCCGCTTCGAAGCTTTCGCCCGCGGCACCGCTGTAGGTCCCGAGTCTGGCGGCGACGAGGCGCGGCACCGCGCCAGCCTCGACCAGCGCACTGATGAGCTTCGCGAGCGACGTTCCTTCCACGCCATGCGCGATCAGGATCGCTACCTTGCGCGTGCGGATGCCGCCATCGCCCGGCCGGGCCAGCAGGGACAGCGGCGGCGAGACCTCGACTTCGGGCCGGAGCGGGTTCTCGAGTGCCTTGGGCAGAGGCGCGGGCAGTGCCATGCCCAGGTCCTGCGCAAGCCGCGCCGCCAGTTCGGGCGATGCATTCGCGAGGCTCGCGACCACGCGTTCGCGGATCGCGGGCACCGTCACCTTGGACAACTCGAAGCGGAAGGCATTGCCGATGTGCGCTTTCTCGACCTCCGACTGGCTCTCGAAGAAGAGCCGCGCCTGGGTGTAATGGTCGGCGAACTTCTCGGGCTTGATGCGCACCTTGTCCGCGTTCTCCTTCGCATCGAGGCGCCTGGCGACGCTCGTAAAACCCTGCGCGGCGCCGGCCTGGAACGGGCAGCCGCCAGCGAGCGAGTTGGGCTCGTAGGCGACGCGGCCGCGGTGGATGGCCTGGCGGTGCATGCCGTCGCGCTGGTTGTTGTGCACCTGCGCGACCGGGGCATTGATCGGCAATTCGTGGAAGTTCGGCCCGCCCAGGCGGCTGATCTGCGTGTCCACGTAGGAGTGGATCCGGCCCGCCAGCAGCGGGTCGTTGGTGAAGTCCAGGCCGGGCACGATGTGCGCGGTGCAGAAAGCCACTTGCTCGGTCTCTGCGAAGAAGTTGTCGGGGTTGCGGTTGAGCACCATGCGCCCGACGATCTGCACCGGCACCAGCTCTTCGGGGATCAGCTTGGTCGCGTCGAGGATGTCGAAGCTGAACTGCTCGGCCTGTTCCTCCGTGAAGATCTGCAAGCCCAGTTCCCACTCCGGGTACTCGCCGGCCTCGATTGCCTCCCACAGGTCGCGGCGATGGAAGTCCGGGTCGGCGCCCGAAATCTTCACCGCCTCCTCCCACACCAGCGAGTGGGTGCCGAGCTTGGGCTGCCAATGGAACTTGACGAGGAAGGACTCGCCCGCGTCGTTGACGAGGCGGAAGGTGTGGACGCCGAAGCCCTGCATCATCCGGTAGCTGCGCGGGATCGCGCGGTCCGACATCTGCCACATCAGCATGTGGGTCGACTCGGGCATCAGCGAGACGAAGTCCCAGAAGGTGTCGTGCGCGCTCGCGGCCTGCGGCATCTGGTGATGGGGCTCGGGCTTCACCGCGTGGACGAGGTCGGGGAACTTGATCGCGTCCTGGATGAAGAACACCGGCATGTTGTTGCCGACCAGGTCCCAGTTGCCTTCGTCGGTGTAGAACTTGACGGCGAAGCCGCGCACGTCGCGCGCCGTGTCCTTAGAGCCGCGTTCGCCCGCGACGGTCGAGAAGCGGACAAACACCGGCGTGATTTTTCCGGCCTCCTTGAAGGGCGCGGCCTTGGTGTACTTCGTCAGCGGCTCGTAGGCTTCGAAGAAACCGTGCGCGCCCGAGCCACGCGCATGCACGATGCGCTCGGGGATGCGCTCGTGGTCGAAGTGCGTGAGCTTCTCGCGCAGGATGAAGTCCTCGAGCAGCGCCGGCCCGCGCGCGCCGGCCTTCAGGGAGTTCTGGTTGTCGGCGATCGGTACGCCCTGGTTGGTGGTGAGCATCTGGCCCGAAGAGTCCACTCGCACGCGGTCCAGCGAATCGATGGTCGCGTTCACGCCCTCAGGGGCTGCGGTTCCCGTCTTCGCCGAGGCATTGGCCTCCGAGAGCGTGCTGCCGGTGGCCAGGCGCGATGCCGGTGTGGCGGTCGCGCCCACGGGCGCGGACTGCGCGTTCGCGATGCCATGCTCGAGCGCCTTGTTCGGATTGCCGGGCATGGCGGCGGCAAGGGCCTGCGCATCGATCGCCTTCTGCGCCGGAAGGTCGTTGCTTCCGGCGGCCGCCGGTGCCGGTGCGGCGGGTCCGCTGTCGGTGTTGCGTGCCGCCGCACGCGCCGCATCCAGGGTGGCAACGGAAGGGGTGACTTTTTTCTTGGACATGAGGCCTCGCATGGAGATGGGTCGTGGGAGGAGCGCGACTCTGAGGACGGGCGGGGATCCCGTGCGTAGGACAAAGCCCTCTTTGACCCATATTCGTCGCATAGCGCTCGCGCAGCTGCAAACTTGATCCAGGTTAATGCAGCACGCCGCGATGCGGTGCACCATCCGACTTAAGGAATCCTCCATGCTGACCGATGACGTACTTCGCAACCGCGCTGCAGAAATCTCAGATGCCGAGCGCAACCTGCTCGAAGGTGCCATCTCCCATACACAGACCTACGCGGCCGGCAGTGTGGTCGTTCGCCAGGGCGTGCCAGTCGACATCAGCACGCTGCTCGTCGAGGGATTCATGACACGCCATGTCGACGCACCCGATGGCAGGCGCCATCCCGTCGCGCTGCATGTGCCGGGAGACTTCGTCGACCTGCACGCCTATGCGCTGAAGGAGCTCGACCACGATGTCGCCGCATTGACCGACGTTACCGTCGCAGTCTTTCGGCATGCCGCGCTGGAAGATATACAGGCATCCGATCCAGGTCTGGCGAGGCGGCTGTGGTTCCTCACGCTGCTGGACGCGGCGATGCACCGGCAGTGGATCTACCGCTTGTCGAGCCTCAACGCGCTGCAGCGCGTGTCGCACTTCCTTTGCGAGACGCACGCCCGCCTGCTGGCGATCGGCGCATCCGACGGGTATGCCTTCTCGCTGCCGATGACGCAGGCCGATATCGGCGAGGTCTGTAGCCTCACGAATGTCCACGTGAATCGCGTGCTGCGCGAACTGCGAGAAGCCGGGCTGTGCAATGTCCGCGGCGCAAGCGTGCAGATCCTGGACTTGAAGAGCCTGGTCGAGAGAGCGCGGTTCGACCCCCAATATCTGTACCTGAACCAGCAGACCGCGGCACGCGCGGTTGCACGAACCGGGAGTTCCGCATGACCGATCGCCGCACCGTGCCCGGGCTGCGCGAAGATGCCGGCCACGCCACCGCGGAGGATGGCGTGGTGATTCTCGATGGACCCAATGGCGTGGCCGTGACGATGACGGCGGATGCCGCGGCCCTGACGGCGGAGCGCCTCCACGCGGCCTCGTTGCTGGCGCGCGAGCAGATGGCTGCCACGAAGCCGGGAAGCGAAGGTCCGCCGAGTGCGTAGGAAGGCATTGAGCGAACGCGAGCTGCGCGTGCTGGCCAGCATGAAGCTGCTGGCATTCTTCGAACAGCAGCAGCTCCCCGCTGAGTGCACCTCGAGGGATGACGTCGAGCGGCTGCTCGGGCTGCACGCGGCCAAGCTGCTCAAGGCAAGCTTCGACCCTCCGATCCGCGAACTTTCGGGGGAGGTCTACATCGCGCGCGCATGCGTGTCGGAGGTGACGGCGGAAGGCTTTTCGGCCCTCGCGCGCGCCCGACGCCAGCAGCCGGAGCATTTCGATGACAGGTCGCCGCGGCGGCCGCGCGCGAGGCGACTGTCGAAGATCGGCGACGCCGCGGGAGAAGAGAAGACCGGGCCCGCTTGAGCGACGCCGACAGCGCGTGGTGCTGCCGCGCGCTACCAGTTGCGCAACGACACGTCCATCCCGCTAGCGGAAGGATTTTCGTGCGTAATTTAGTGCTCGCGGCCCTTCGCGCACGTCGCCCGCCAGGTCGATCAGCGCGGCCATGCCATCGGTCAATGCGTGGTTCCAGTGCCTGCATGGCTTCTGGCTCTCGAGCATGTCGACCCAGGCCGCCCCCTCGGTGCCCTGCTCGAGCAGCACCCAGAAGTAACGGCCCGGGGCGGGCTCGATCACGTGCACGGAAATGTGCCGCAAGCGGCTCGCGGCCGGCCCATCGCGCATTGCTGAACGTTCGTCTCCCGTGCCTTGGGCATCCTCGGCCATGTGTATCTCCTGGGGCGGTTTCGACAAGAAAGCGGGAACCCTCGGTTCTTTCGTCGCCGCGGCACGTAGGCTAGCCGCGCTTCCAGCGGCAAGGGAGTTCCGGCGCGTGCGGCTCGGGCCAGGACGCCGCCTCGCTGGCGAAGCGTTGCACAATATGCGGCGGCGCAGAGGTGAACTCGAGCGCCATCTCCTCACTCTCCGTATGTCCCCAGAATGAAAAGACTGCCCACCCATGTCGACGGCTTCGACAGCATCCTCAACGGCGGCTTGTTCGAAGGAGGCGTCTACATCTTCGAGGGGCCACCGGGCGTGGGAAAGACGACGCTGGCGAATCAGATCGCTTACACGCTGGCTCGCCGCGAGACCCGCACGCTCTACGTCACCATGCTCGCCGAATCGCATTCGAGAATGCTCCAGCACATGGAAGGGCAAGTTTTCTTCGAACAGCGCGAGGTCAACGCCAAGGTCTTCTATGTCAGCGGCTATCGAGAGCTCGAGCAAGGCGGCCTGAAAGCGGTGGTTGCCTTGCTGCAAGGCGAGCTGCTCCGTCACCGCGCCGGCTTGCTCGTCATCGACGGTCTCGTAGTGGGCGGGCCGGTCTCCATGTCGGACGACTCGGTGAGGCAGTTCGTGCATGAACTCCAAAGCCTTGTGAGCGCGATGTCGTGCACATGCCTCGTGCTGACGAGCGGCAACGGGAATGCCCTGAGTGCCGAGCAGACGATGGTCGATGGCATCTTTTCCTTTGAGGACTACGGTTTCCACTGGCGGGCCGAGCGCCGCATGCAGGTGCGGAAGTTTCGCGGCAGCCAGGTCATTCGCGGCCGGCATACCTTCTGCATTTCTTCGAGCGGCCTTCAATTTTTTCCGCGCCTGGAAAGTCTTCCTATCACGGCATCGCCTGGAACCCTGGGGCCGGAAGCCCTCTCGTCCGGAATACCGGCGCTCGATGCAGTCCTACGGGCCGGCGGGGTTCTTTCCGGCAGCGCTTCGGTGGTCATCGGTCAGAGTGGAGCCGGCAAGACCACTCTGGCGCTCGCGTTTGCTGCAGCAGCAACTGACGACGCGCCCGGTCTTCTTCTGCCGTGCACGGAACTGGTGGGGGACTTGAAGCGCATGGGGCAGGAGTTGGGACTGGCCGTCGCGCAAGCCGCTGATTCCGGTGCGCTCACCGTTCAACCGCTCGGTCACGAAGACGAATCCATGGATGAGATGGGGCACAAGCTGCTGCGACTGGTCGACGAGTTGAAGGTCCGCCGATTGGTCGTGGACGGTCTGGCTGGCATGGCCGACACCCTGGCTTTCTCCGAACGGGGCTATCGCTTCCTGGGGCGCCTGCTCGGGGAGCTCAAGTCTCGAGGCGTGACATCGCTGTTCACCGTGGATCCCGCCGCCCTTTCGGCCGCGGCCGCCTCGCCGCTGGCGGAAGGCGTGGTCGGCTGGTTCGACAACGCGTTCGAGTTTCTCCCGCGCGACAGGCATGGTGCACGAATCCTGTCGATTTCCAAGGTTCGCGGCAGCCAGGCCTCGCAAGCGACAGTGGATGTGAACCTGAACCTGCTCGATGCCGGCGGGCAGCCGAGCGTCTGATCGAAAGTCCGTCCCGATGAAACTCATCCTGGTTGTCGAGGACGAATACGGTAACGCTCAGATTCTCCGGCTCCTGCTGGAATCGGAAGGCTACCGCGTTGCTTCCGCCTCCAATGGCAAGGCAGCGCTGGAGCTTCTCTCGGGCGAGGTCCCCGCCTTGATTCTCTCGGACTTCATGATGCCGATCATGAACGGCGGTGAACTCGGCGAAGCCGTGCGCCGCAACCCCGCGCTCTGCCGCATACCCTTCGTGATCATGAGCGCCACGGACGAAGAGGTGGTGCGCAAAGTCTTTCGCGGCTACGACGCGTTTCTCGTCAAGCCCTTCGAAATCGATCCCCTGCTTCTGTTGATCGAGCGCCTTGTCGCGAACGGGCGTCCGCCGCCGCCGCGCAGCGAAGAGATCGGGGAGTCGATGAAGCAGCTGATGCGCGGAATCAAGCTGCCCGGGTCTTCCGACTGAGCATGGTTTCTTGCCGGTTGGATCGATGACCACCGGCTGAGCGTCCTACGCCCGCTCGGGCGAACCCCGCGCGTCGCCGGGCCCGCCCGCCTCCTAGCTTGTCGAGGCGATCACTTCCGGGGCTTTCTGAGGCCTCCTCATGCACGCAGCTTCTTCCTTCCGCACGGTGCTCTCATCGGGCTCTTTTTATGTTGCGAGCGCAGTGGCGCAGCTGCCGTTGGCGATGGCCCGAACCTGGTGTCCACCGTGGTGCTCGATCCGTCGCCGGTCAACTACCTGGAGATCCGAATGACCAACGAACATGCTTTTGTCTACAGGGGCCACGCGTTCCGGCTGGTGCTCGAGCCCGACCCGCGCGGGCAATACCAGGTCGCGGTGGACTGGATGACGCAGCCCGACCAGGCCACGCGGCTGCCGCAGGACGCCGATCCTTACGCGACCGCCGAAGAGGCCCTGCGGCACGGCCAGCAGCAAGCCATGCGGTGGGTCCATGACCGCACGGGCGACGGACAGGGGCAGACCTAGAAGGCTGCTCTGCAGGACTTTTCCATCCATTTTTTTCCACAGGAGACGCCATGCCATCCACGAATCCGCCATCCCAGTCCATCGATGCGAAGAGCGCTTCGGACATCGAGCAACTGGCCCGCAAGCTCGACGCCACGCACGAGCAGGTCGAAGAATCCATCCGCGCCGTGGGTACGAACGCCTCGGACATCGAACTTCATCTCAAGGGATCGCGCAGTACCACCAATGCCGAGCGAACGGACGAGGCTGGCAAGGGCTGATCTTGTGGAGCTGGCGCTGGGGGACTGAATGTACTGCGCTGCGTCGAAGCGCCCTCGGCTTCCTTATTCGCGAACAGGGACGCGCTTGTCCTACGTCCATGCCGTCGCGGGCTTCAAGAATCGAGCTCTTTCTGGAGGCCCACCATGCACATTCGAAAGCCGCTTGCGCTTCTTTCACTCTCGCTGGTTCTTGCAACACCCTTCGCAGGTGCACAGCAATCGTCCACCGGAAATCCAAAGGGATCGGTCGCTCCTGCTGCGGGAAACTCCACGCCCAAGGCTCAGGGGGCCACGGGTCCGCGCGTTGACACGGGGCGCGCCACCGAGCCGTTGAGCAGCGAGCACGGCCCCGCCGAGGCGCGCACAGGCCAGAACCGCCCACCCGGCGGCGGTCCGAACGGCGGGCTGACGCGCACCAATCCTCAGGACACCACGCCTTCGGACAATGGGCGCAGCGCCCAGGGATCGTCGGCGCGGCCGGTGCCGTCCTCGGAATCGAAGGAACGCGAACGCAATCGGTGAGGGGCGGGCGGGCCACGTAGGTGCATCAGGTGCTGCTGCGTCGTGCCGGCCCCTGCTCGATCCTTGTGTCCATGGTACGTCGCCTGACCCATGCTTTGCTGCTGTTGCAGCAGTTGAGCTATGCGCACACCCTTTGCGAGTTCCAGCGATTGTGCGAGCGCTGTGGTCGCGTGTCACCTTCGAGCGCCGAAATCGCGCAGAGCTTTCGGCGAATGACGGAGTGTGAGCGGCGTTGGGCTCGATGCTGCGAGGGCTTGGCTGCGGCAGACATGGCGGCATTGCGTGTTTTGAGAGCGCTCGATCTGCAGCGTCTCCTGGAAAGCGCTCACGTGCGGCTGGGTTCGTGGAGCGATGCTTCGAGCATGGACCGGATGCCCGCGTCGCATCTCTTCGAGTGGGTCTCCCACGATTGCGAAAAACTCGAACTGGCTCAGCTCGAGGATGCCATGAGTCCCGCGGAGGCTGCGATTTACGTGCAGTCCCTCGATCGGCTTCAGGGGTGATCGGGCCGATCGTCAGGCGTCGTCGAAAGGACGCGCAGCGTGTGCAAGCGCTCGGCCGCGTTTGAGAAAGCCGCGTTCAACTCCTCCGCGGACATCGACGGATAACCGGCGGGCGGGCGCAGCGCCTTGCGAAGGCGCTCGCACGCGGCCTCCCAGGCCATCTGGGCGATCAGCCGGGCTTTGAGGTCCGAATCGGAAGCGAGCATGAGGCATCATGTTCCGCTCAGCCTGCCGCGCAAGCCCAATGAACTTTTCGGGCGCTACGTCCTACAGTTCGCACTCGGCGTTCTGCTTCTCAACCGTTGAGTCGGTGCGGAGACTTCCGAGTATTTTTTGCAGTCGACGCCGCTTGCATCCTTGGCGCGGCCGGCGGACTACGCCAACGTGTGGGGCGTGTGAGACAACAGGCTTTTCCTACCGGGCTATGACTCCGACCGATCAGCGCACTTGGCCATGTCCCGGCCCAGTGCCACTTTCTGCGCGGCCTCGCTCGCCAGGCTGCCGTTCTTCGCCCGTTCCGCCAGCCGTGCATAGAAGGCGGCCACGCGCTGCAATTCCTGTTCGTCGAGATCCTCGATGCCGATCATGCGGTTGCTGGCGCGCTTGTGGGCCGCCAGCAGTTCGTCCAGCTTGAGGTGCATGGCTACGCTGTCCTTGTTCTGGCTCTGCTGGATCAGGAAAACCATCAGGAAGGTCACGATCGTCGTGCCCGTGTTGATCACGAGCTGCCAGTTCTCCGAGAAACCGAACAGCGGTCCGCAGATCGCCCACAGCGCCACTGCCATCAGCGCGACGCAGAAGGCTGTCGGCGTGCCAGCCCAGCGCGTGACGCGGCTGGCGAAGCGATCGAAGCGCGCCAGCCAGCGCGACCTGCCAGCGTAGGCGACGGTGGCGGTGTTTGGCATTCCGCCCACAGGGCCGTCCTCGTCTTCCTGAGGGTATGTGTGTTGGCTGCGCTGGATGTCTGACATGTGGAAAGCGAAAGTGCTCCTATGACCTGTTGCAGCATGCACATGAAGGCAGCTTGCCTGCGACATCTCTGCGCGCATCCTCTTGCAGGAGTCCTCCTTCCCCGCCTCCTAGCACGCTGGCCATCAACGTTCTGGGTGAGTAGGGCATGCTCCTACGAGATTCTTCGCCAGCACGAGACGCCGCCGTCGCTCGGCGCACCTACCGTTCCTCCAACTCAACTGCATAGGAGCTTCTGATGGCAAGTTCAAACAACGGCGGCGACCAACCTTTGGTCGCGCCTGCGGGCGGTGCTAATCCACTCATCGAACCGCTCACTGAAGGACGGGACGCCGCCGCGGCGGCGCCGCCGAAGGAGACGGGTCAAGCCGATCAGGAACGAGTGATACGTGAGGCGGCCTATTCCGCCTACGAGCGGCGCGGCAAGACCGAAGGCGATGCCGTACAGGACTGGCTGGCTGCAGAGGCAGAGGTCAATGCGAGGAATTCTTCGAAAGTCGCGGAACTCGCCCGCAAGCTCGATGCCACACCCGAGCAAGTCGAGGAGGCCATCCGGGCCGTTGGTCCGAATGCCTCGGACATCGAACTTCACCTCAAGGGTACGCGCAGCACCACGAATGCCGAGCGTACCGACGCCACCGGCAAGGAATGACCATGCCCCAGGACACCAATATCCCCGTCCCGAACAATGCCGAGTCGCGGCGCGCGCAATGGCAGGCGCTCGCCGAGCGTGTCGGTGTGCTCGTACCCGGATCGCCGTTGACCGAGGAACTGGTGGCCTTTGCCGAGGGCGTGATAGCGCTGCAGCGGCAGGACCGCGAGAGTCCCTTCGAGCCGCTGCGCTAAATCCAGGCAACGTCGTTCAGGCGATCGCGCTGCGCCTCACGCGCACGGGAATCGCTTTCGCCGCGGGCACCATGCTTTCGCGCGCGAAGTACTCGAGGGGAATCAACGGATTGCACTCGGGGTAGTAGCCGCCTACGCTGCCTTTGGGCAGATCGAAGCACATGACGCGAAGACGCCTCACTTGTCGCTCGCCGTCCTCGAAGCCTTCGGCGCACACGTCGACCATGTCGCCGTCGGTCAGCGACAGCCGTGCCATGTCACTGGTGTTCATCAGCAGTACGCGACGCGTGCCGTGGATGCCGCGGAAGCGGTCGTCGAGGCTGTAGATGGAGGTGTTGAACTGGTCGTCGCTGCGCAAGGTCATGAGTCGTAGCGCGTGCGAGGATGGTGCCGCGCCCTCGCGCAACAAACCATGGCCCTTGAAGTTGGCTTTGCCGTTCTTCGTCTTCCACACGCGTTCGCGCGCGGGCAGCGGCCGCGCAAAGCCCGCCGGATCTTCGAGCCGCGCATTGAAGTCATGGAACACCTCGGGCAGCACCTGCGCGATGTGCTCGCGGATGCGCGCATAGTTCTCGACCCAGGCCTCCCATGGCACAGCCGGGTTCGGCGGCAAGGTGGCGAGCGCGATGCCCGCGACGATCGCGACCTCGGAACGCAGCGTGTTCGCGGCCGGCTCGGCGACGCCGCGTGAGGCATGCATCACGCCGGTCGAGTCCTCGATCGACACCATCTGCTCGCCGCCCGCCTGACGGTCGATCTCGATGCGGCCCAGGCAGGGCAGCAGGTACGACACCTCGCCGTGCACGAGGTGGCTGCGGTTGAGCTTGGTCGCGATGTTGACCGTGAGCCGCAGCTTCTTCCACGCGGGTTCGATGCGGTCGGTGTCGGGCACGGCGCGCGTGAAGTTGCCGCCGAGCGCGACGAAGGCGCGCACCGAGCCGTCGAGCACGCCCCGGCAGGCCTCGACCGTGTTCAGACCCTTCTCGCGCGGCGGCTCGAAGCGGTAGAGCCTCGCCATCGCGTCGAGCGGCGCGAGTTCGGGCTTCTCGGTGATGCCCACGGTGCGCTGGCCCTGTACATTCGAATGGCCACGCACCGGACAGATGCCTGCGCCGCGGCGGCCGATGTGGCCGCCCAGCAGCAACAGGTTCGACACCATCTGCACGGCCGCCACACCCTCGACATGCTGGGTCAGGCCCATGCCGTAGATGCCGATCACGGCGCGCGATTCGGCGAAGGTGGCGGCCGCCTGTTCCAGCGCCTCGCGCGACAAACCCGATTCTTCGGCAATCGAGGCCCACGAGGTCCCGCGCAGCCAGGCGGCGAATTCTTCGAAGCCCTCGGTGTGCTCGGCGAGGAAGCCGGCATCGAGCACGCGCGGCGCCCCTTGCGCAATGGCGTCGCCGTCGGCCGCCACCAGCGCCTTGCACAGGCCCGCCAGCGCCGCCAGGTCGCCGCCGTTGCGCACTTGCAGGTACTGGGTGCTGACCTGCGTCTCGGCGGGCGTGAGCATCTGCACCGGCGACTGCGGATTGGCGAAGTGCACCAGCCCCGGCTCGCGCAGCGGGTTGAAGGTCACGATCCGCGCACCGCGCTGGCGCGCTTCCTGCAGCTGGTGCAGCATGCGCGGGCTGCTCACGCCGGTGTTGTGGCCGAAGATGAAGATTGCGTCGCAATGCTCGAAGTCATCGAGCCGCACCGTGCCCACGGGCACGCCGATGGTCTCCGGCAGCGCCACCGAGGTGGTCTCGTGGCAAATGTTCGAGCTGTCGGGTAGGTTGTTGTTGCCGTACAGGCGCGCCAGCAGCTGGTAGAGGTAGCTGGTCTCGAGCGAGGCGCGGCCCGAGGCATAGAACACCACCGAGGCCGGGTCCTCGCGGCGCAGCGCGCGCAGTTCGGCGCCGATCTCCGCCAAAGCGTCATCCCACGAGACCTCGAGGTACCGGTCGCTCGTCGCGTCCCACCGCATCGGCCGCGTCAGGCGGCCGCCGGATTCGAGCTCATGGTCGCTCCAGCCGAGCAATTGCGTGACTGTGTGTTGCTCGAAGAAGGCCGGCGGCATGCGCTTGGCCGTGAGCTCCCAGGCCGTGGCCTTGGCGCCGTTCTCGCAGAACTCGGCCGGGCGCGGATGACCGGGCTTAGCCCAGGCACAACTCACGCAGGCGAAGCCGCCGGGCTTGTTCTGCTTGAGCAGGGCCTGCGTTCCCGCGATCGGAATGTGCTCGCGCAGCAGGATGCCGCCCACCGCCTTCAGCGAACCCCAGCCGCCGGCCGGGTGTTCGTAGGGCTCCGGTGCTGCCGCGTCGTTCACGTCGTCTAACGCTGGCCGGGACCGGGATTGGGCTGCTGCGCGAGGTCTTCGTGCAGACCGAAGGCGGCCGAATCGTCGTGCCGGGTGTTCTCGACGTTTTTGCGCTTGTCCCGCATGCGCTCGTTGGGGGCGGGCGAGGCCACGTCCTCGCCCGCGGCCGTGCGTTGGCTCGAGAAGCGCTCGCCGCCACCGATGTTGTCTACACCGCCGCTGGTGGTGGGCCGCGTGCCGTCGCCGCTGCCCGCGATGATGGGTTGGGTCATGGGATGCTCCTTTTTAAGCACTTCAACCTAAACAGCGCGCTGCGGCGTGCTTGTAGGAACCGGTGCCGTCACTGTGCGCGGCACTGTTGCGCTGCCGACTGCGCTCTCCTCAGGCCGTGTCATCGATGGGGCCGACAGGCGGCGCGCCCTCGTCCTCGCCGCCGCTGCGCGGGCCGGAGCGTTCGTCGGGCACCATGCGCACGAGTTCGGCGCATCCGTCCTCGAAGGCGTCGAGCCACAGGTCGTAGGCCATCGGGCTGGCGGACAGCTCGATCCATTCCGAGGCATCCGCGCCTTGCTCGTGCAAGACCCAATGAAAGTTTCCCGCGCCCACCTCCTCGACGAATACGGCGATGCGTCGAAGCCGGGTCATTTCAACTTCTTGGCCAGGTACCGGCGCACCTAAGCGTTGTCCTTGCCCGCGGCGGGCGGGGCAGACTGCTTGGCGGCGCGCGCGGGGGGCGCGGGGTCATGACCGCGCTCGCCCGGGTCTCCCGAAGGCTTCTTAGCCTCGCGGCCGATGCGACTGCCGTCCGCGGGCGTGTCGATGCCCGCCTCGCCATTCTGATCGACGTTCACAGGCGACATCGACTTGCGTGTGGACATGTTCAACCCTTGGCCTTGTACTGATCGCGCAGATCACGGATCTGATCGTGGTTGCGCTGGGCGCCCTCGGCCTGGCGCTCGACCAGCGTGCGCACCGCAGGCGGCAGTTCGGACTTCAGCGCCTTGCGATAGCGGGCGACGGCTGCATCCTCGCCACGCTCGCATTCCTCGAGCATGGACAGCGCGCTGTCCGCGCCCAGCGTTCCCTTGACGTGAACCCAGCCGCGATGCAGCGCCCCGCTGGCGGTGCCGCCCGTGTCGGTCTCTCCGCCGAGCGAGCGGATCAGCGTCGCCAGTTCGGCGGCTGCCTCCGCGCACTGGGCTGACCGGCTCGCGAAGACCTGCTTGATCTGTGCGTCGTCGACCTCGTCCGCGCAGGCACGGAAACCGTACTCGCCATCGCGGGAGTTTTCGAGCAGGTCGGACAGGATCGAAACGACTTCGTCGTTGGTGCGAGTGGCGGTGGTCATGATGCTGTTGCTCCTGATTGGTTGGTGGTTGGAAAAAGGAGTCGTGAACATCCCGCGTTGGTCGTTGGAGGCATGTAGGCAAGGGCCGCGCGCGCCCGTCATGGCGAAGCCATGAGATGCACTCGGCTGGACGTTTGGCTTGCGCACAGAGTGGCGGGCTGCCGTCCGACGTGCCCAGGACAGGCCCCTGCTTAAACCCCTCGAACTGTGCCTCACCACCCGAACAACCGGTCCCGCGAGCCATCGCGAACAACGCAAAAAGGTCCCCGATGAGCCATAGCCATGCCCCGGATCCGCCCACTCCTGCGAACACGGGCCCATCGCGCCACATCGTTTGGCTGAAAGTGAATGGTCAGACGGAGACGCTTGACCTTGAGGCCTGGGTCAGCCTGTTGGACCTGCTGCGCGATCGGCTTGGCCTGACGGGCACCAAGAAGGGCTGCGATCATGGACAGTGCGGTGCCTGTACCGTGCTTGTCGATGGGCGTCGCATCAATGCCTGCCTGCGGCTCGCCGCCATGTGCGAGGGCGCGGAGATCACGACGATCGAGGGTGTGGGGCAAGGTTCGACGCTGCACCCCCTGCAGCAGGCGTTCATCGACCACGACGCGCTCCAGTGCGGCTACTGCACGCCCGGCCAGATCTGTTCCGCGATGGGGCTGCGCAACGAGGGCCAGGCCTCGAGCGCCGATGAGGTGCGGGAACTGATGAGCGGCAATTTGTGCCGCTGCGGCGCCTACCCGCAGATCGTGGCCGCTGTTTCCGAGGTGGTGCTTCAGGTGCAGGAACGATGAATCCCTTCACCCTCATCTCTCCCCCGAGCCTCGAGCGGGCATTGCACGAGTTCGCGCCCGGCAGCCAATGGATCGCTGGCGGCACCAATGTTCTCGATCTGATGAAGGAAGGCGTGGCGCGGCCCGGCAGGCTGATCGACATTACCGGGCTGGGGCTGGACCGCATCGAGACCACGGAGGGTGGCGGTCTGCGCCTCGGCGCGCTGGCGCCCAACGCCGACACCGCCTGGCACCCGCTGGTGCGGGAGGGCTACCCGTTGCTGAGCGCGGCGATTCTCGCCGGCGCCTCGCCGCAGATCCGCAACATGGCGACCAACGGTGGCAACCTGCTGCAACGCACCCGCTGCGTCTACTTCTACGACCTGGGTGCACCCTGCAACAAGCGCGAACCCGGCACCGGCTGTCCAGCCATCGGCGGTCTCAGCCGCCAGCATGCGGTGCTGGGTGCGAGCGAGCGTTGCATCGCCACGCACCCGTCCGATATGTGCGTGGCGCTCGCCGCGCTCGATGCCGTGGTGCATGTGCGTTCGGCCGCGGGCGCACGGGCGATTCCCTTCGGGGAGTTTCATCGGCTGCCGGGCGATGACCCGCAGCGCGATTCCACGCTTGAGGACGGCGAGCTTGTCGTGCACATCGAACTGCCCCCGGCGAAACGGTTCGCGAATCACAGCGCTTACATCAAGGTGCGCGACCGCGCTTCTTATGCCTTCGCGCTGGTATCCGTGGCGGCGGCGCTTGAGTTTGACGCCGCCGGCGCGATCGGCGCGGTGCGGGTCGCGCTGGGCGGCGTGGCCCACAAGCCCTGGCGGAGAACCGACGCCGAGGCGGTGCTGGTCGGGCAGCGCCCGTCCGACGCTCTCTTCGAGGCGGCCGCCGACTTGCTGCTCGAAGGCGCGACCTCGCAAGGACAGAACGGATTCAAGATCACCATGGCACGACGCGCGATCACAAGAGCCCTTTCCACCGCGACGGCGGGAACGCCGCGCGCCGGACGCAACGACGGCCCGGGCCGCCCCGACCTGAAGGAGCCGCAATGACGCGCATACCTCAGGCGTGCCGCGTGCCGGTGGCCGAACCTGGCACGGGCGACGTGCGCATCGGCGAGCCGGTCTCGCGCATCGACGGCCGGCCCAAGGTCACAGGCGAGGCGCGCTACGCGGCGGAACACCCGGCCGAAGGCTTGGTGCACGGGATGGTCGTGAACAGCACCATTGCCAAGGGCCGCATCGTGCGCATCGATGCGAGCCGGGCACTCGCGGTGGACGGTGTGCTGGACGTGCTCACGCACGAGCGGCGCCCTCACGCTCGCTCGCTCGGCATCTTCTACAAGGACATGACCTCGCCGGGGGGCACGCCCTTCAAGCCGCTGCACGACGCGCAAATCCGCTATAGCGGCCAGCCCGTGGCCCTGGTGTTGGCCGAGAGCTTCGAGGCCGCGCGTCACGCGGCGCGGCTCATCGAGGTCGAATGCAGCGCCGAGCCGCACCAGACCGGCTTGCTCGACCACACCGATCGCGCCCGCAAGCCGAGCCGCCTGAAAGCCGGATATTCGCCACCGCCCGAAGAGAAAGGCAATGCGCAGGCCGCATTCGAGGCCGCGCCGGTCAAGATCGCATCGGACTTCTACAGCGGCGTCGAGCACCACAACCCGATGGAGATGTTCGCCACCACCGTGATCCGCGGCGAGGACGGCCACTTCACGGTCTACGACAAGACCCAGAGTTCGCAGAACAGCCGTTGGTATCTGTCGCGCGTCTTCGGGCTTTCCAAGAAGAAACTGACGGTGCGCAATCCGTACGTCGGTGGCGCCTTCGGCTCTGCACTGCGGCCGCAGTACCAACTCTTCCTCGCGATGATGGCTGCGCTGCACCTGAAACGCTCGGTGCGGGTCGTGCTCACGCGTCAGCAGATGTTCACCTTCGGCCATCGCCCCGAGACGCTGCAGCGAGTCCAGCTCGCTGCCGAGCGTGATGGCACGCTGCGCGCCATACGGCATACCGCGATCGCCGAGACTTCGCGCTTCGAGGACTACGTGGAAGTTGTGGTCAACTGGTCGGGACAGCTCTACCGCTGCGACAACATCCAGCTCGACTACAAGGTGGTGCCGCTCGACCAGTACAGTCCGATCGACATGCGCGCACCCGGTGCGGCGCATGGCGTGCACGCGCTCGAGGTGGCGATGGACGAACTGGCGCACAAGTTGCGCATGGATCCGCTGGCGCTGCGGCTGCACAACTACGCCGAGCGCAATCCGATGGACGACATGCCCTACTCGACCAAGGAACTGCGCGCCTGCTACGAGCAGGGCGCACGCCGCTTCGGCTGGGAACGCCGTGCACCGCTGCCGCGCGCCACGCGCGAGGGCCACGAGTGGGTGGGCTGGGGCATGGCGACCGGCACCTGGGATGCGCTGCAGATGTTCGCTCGCGCCCGGGCGGTGCTGAAGCCCGATGGCTACCTGGTGGTGAGCAGCGCCGCGACCGACATCGGCACCGGCACCTACACGGTCATGGCCATGATCGCGGCGGCCGCGATGGGGCTACCGCTCGAGCGCGTGCGCTTCGAGCTCGGCGACTCCACGCTGCCGGTGGCGCCCATCGAGGGGGGCTCCTCGCATGTGACCACGGTGGGGTCGGCGGTGCAGGGCGTTTGCGACAAGCTCAAACGCCGGCTGTTCCGGCTCGCGCGCGGTATCGCGGGATCGCCCCTGGCCCGGGCGAAGTTCTCCGAGGTGGAATTCGCCGATGGCACGATACGGCTGGTGAAAGCGCCGTCGACGGCGGTGGCGTTCGAGGCCGTGCTCGCCGCGAACGGCGCGCGCCCTGTGGAGGACAAGTACCTGTTGCTGCCGAGCATGCTCAAGCAGCGCAAGTACGTTCGCGCCACGCACTCGGCGGTGTTCTGCGAGGTGAAGGTCGACGAGGAACTCGGCACGGTGCGGGTGACACGCGTGGTCAGCGCGATCGCCGCGGGCCGGATCATGAGCGCGAAGACCGCGCGCAGCCAGGTGACCGGCGCCGTCGTCTGGGGCATCAGCCAGGCCCTGCACGAAGAGACGCATCTGGATCACCGGCTGGGCCGCTTCATGAACCACAGCTTTGCGGAATACCATGTGGCGGTGAACGCGGACATCCACGACATCGACGTGATCTTCGTGCAGGAGGATGACCGCGTGGTCAGCGAACTGGGCGCCAAGGGCGTCGGCGAGATCGGGATCGTCGGCGTGGCCGCCGCCGTCAGCAATGCGATCTTTCACGCGACCGGAAAGCGCATTCGCAGCACACCCATGACACCCGAAAAAGTCATGCGCTGACCCTCTGCAGAGACGATTTAGGCCAGGAGCGACCTTCGATCCGGCACGTGCAGCAAGGGAAATCTTGTTGCCTGACGCGGGCTTTCGTTAAGATCGGCGCCCGCCGAGGGTCGAGTATGCCAATGGATTTTTTGAGACGGATCGAGGATTGCCAGTTCCCGCTGGCGCTACATGACGAAGCTGACATCCGCAACGCGATCGTCCTTGAAGCCGCCGGGCTGATCGAGGCACAGCTTCCACCGGTTGGCGTGCCTTTGACCGAAGGCGCATCGGTCATCTACCGTGTGACAGCTGAGGGTAGAGCCGCCCTGGCCAAGGCAAAACGCTCGGGATAGTAGAAAAGTGCGCCAGGGCGGTGCTGTCACGGGCACCGGGCCAACCGGGCCAACCGGGTCAACCGGGTCAGGCAGACGCTGTCAGCTCCGCCATCAGTTCTTCCTTGCGCGTTGCGAGCAACTCACGCATGGTCACGAGATCGAGGCCCTTGGCCGCGCGCGCCTTGGGGAACATCTCGTTGCGCTCTTCCTTGACGTGGTGGTCAATGTACTCGCCCAGGACCTTGACCTTGGCGTCGAACATCTCGTCGATCTCCGCGGCGTCCTGGATCTGGGCGATCAGGTCCTTGGCGCTCGCGTGCTCGACCTCGGCCTCGTCGAGCAGGTCGATCTCTTTCAGGGCCTCGCGCAACGCGGGGTAGAAGATCTCTTCCTCGATCTGTGTGTGCACGGTGAGTTCGGCGCAGATCTGCTGGGCAAGGTCTCGCTTTTTGCTGGCGGCGCTGGCGGCCTTTGAGCCCGCGAGGTCCTCGTAGGCCGTAAACATCTTCTTCACGTTCTTGTGGTCGGTGTCGAGCAGGCTGCACGCATCGGGTTCGGCGCGTTTGGTAGTCATGGAGTAGCTCCTGATTGATTCGTGGGAGCCGTAAGTTCAGCCAAGGCTCGTAAATGTCTCGTAGGCGCGTTGCGCATCGCGTCGAAGGAACTGCTCCGACGATCCGACGGCTAGCGCAGCTAGCGCGTGTTGCGGGTGCGGGGCCTCGGCTTCGAGGAGCGCAGGCCCTGATCGACCTCGCCAAATGGGCGGCACCATTTCCTACAGGGTCAGGTTGCGATCGCCGATCCGCGGCCATGACTGGCCGAGAGACACAAGAGTCGATCCGTGCGCCGACGTCAAGCTCATGCGCGCTGTGGCGGCCTTTTTCCATCCCTTCCTCACAGGAATTTCTCATGGCACTCACTTCAACCGGCACCCCCGTCTCCACCAGCAACGTCATCTCGTCGGAGCGCGTCGAGGGAACGGCCGTCTACAACACTGCGGGCGACAAGCTCGGCACCATTGATGACTTGATGATCGACAAGCTCAGTGGGCAGGTCCAGTACGCCGTCATGGAGTTTGGCGGTTTCCTGGGCATCGGGACGGACCGCTATCCGATTCCGTGGTCCGTCCTGAAGTACGACACCTCGCAAGGAGGCTATGTCGTGCCGATCGACAAGGCCGCGATCGAAGGTGCTCCGCGCTATGCCTCGGATCGCGTGCCGGATTACGACGACGTCTACAGCAGCTCGATCAACAAGTACTACGGTCTTTGAGCTGCGAGCGCGAAGGAAGCGACTGTGGCGTCTGATCCGAAGGTCATCGAAGGGATCGACGCTTGGTGGCGCGCGGCCAACTACCTGTCCGTGGGCTAGATGTGAAGGCCCAATAGGTTGTTTAAGGTGTTCACCCGGAGAAGTTTTGAGAGACTGGAAATTGCCAAACCCCCAGTCCACTCAAGACCCCGACCCGGATGAACACCCATAAGAATGCCCGATTGACGTACCTGCGGCGCCTAAAGATGGTTCAAGACATCACTGAACGTGGCGTCAGTGCATCAGCTGCTGCCGCCTCGCACGGCGTCAGCGCCGTCACGGCCCGCATATGGCTGGCGCGCTACCTCGTCGATGGTGCGGCAGGCCTGCTGGACAAGTCTTCTCGCCCCGAGAAGTCGCCTCGCTCCATCGAACCTCATGTCGCTCTGGCCATTGTCGAGTTGCGGCGCAAGTTCTTCTTGCAGGCACGCATCGCTTCCTACATGGGCGTATCCCGAGCCACCGTCAGTCGCGTGCTGCGTCGTGCCGGACTGTCGAGATTGAGTGACCTGCGCCCGGACGAGCCCGTGCAACGCTACGAGCGAGACAGCCCTGGCGAGCTGCTGCACATCGACATCAAGAAGCTGGGGCGCTTCGACA
>JAESGW010000298.1_pt1 | contig 72003 bp, 66 predicted proteins | sample 9269791 | NCBI WGS metagenome assembly JAESGW01 (sample SAMN16773120, study PRJNA677053) | algae metagenome | isolation source: Aphanocapsa lilacina HA4352-LM1 and co-occurring heterotrophs from near cave... | place: USA: Maniniholo cave, near Haena, Kauai, HI | collected 2009-07-28 | reverse complement strand
GATCGTGCATCCGGCTTCGGCCCGAGTATCCCGGCCATGTCTGGTCTTACGACTTCGTCGAAGGCCGCACGCATGACGGTCGCAAGTATCGGATCCTGTCGATCATCGACGAGGCGAGCCGGGAATGCCATGCCGGGATCAAGGAGGCGGCGCAGGCTCGCGCGCTTCTGAATGCGCGGCGTCCCGCCTATCTGCTGTCCGGGCTCCTCGAATGCGGCACCTGCGGCGGAACCTATGCGGTCGTCGTCGGCGACCGCTACGGCTGCGTCGGTCATCATCGGGGCCGCACCTGTTCCAACGGTCGGACGATCAGGCGCGCCGACCTAGAACGCCGCGCGCTGGCTGGCATTGCCGACCGGCTCGTGTCGGTCGACAAGATCAAGGCCGCCGTGACCGCTTATGCGGCGCACATCAACCGCGAGAACCGCGAACAGCGCATCCAGGCGGACGCGGACCACCGCGCGTTGGCGAGGATCGAGAAAGCCGTCGCCGGCATCATGGCGGCGATCGAGGATGGGCTGTATCAGCCGACAATGAAGGCACGTATGGCCGAACTTGAACGCGACCGCGCCGAAATCACCGCGCGGCTTGCCGGGGCGCCACAGAGCATCCCCGATGTCCATCCCGGCATTGCCGAAATCTACAAGCGCAAGGTAGCTGCGCTCACCGACACGCTCAACGACCCTGAAACGCGGCTCGATGCCTCAAACGATGTTCGTTCGCTCGTCGGTAAGATCGTCGTGCATCCCGGCGAGAAGCGCGGCGAAGTCCACGCAACCCTTCACGGGTCGCTTGTGGGCATTCTGGATTTTGCGAGCGATACCCCGCAAGCCGAGGCGCGCCGACTTATAACATCGGTGGCCCCGGGTTCGCGGGAATGACGAAAATGGGCAGCCCTGCGTTCTTCAGCTCAATATTCCAGCGACGGATACCAGTCGGTCCCGCGGCCGGCCGGGGTCAGGTCGAGGATCGACCACAGGCTGGCGATATCGGGTGCATCGCGCGGGTCCTGACCCGGATCGGCCATTTCGGCGGTCATCTCGCTCTTCCAGAACAGGCGGATGCCGCTGCCGTTGCGCTTGAATACGGCCAGCGCCGGGTTCTCGCTGCCGTCGGCGTTGAGCAGGCGAAAATCCTGCGCATAGGCATCGCCGACCACCTGCACGAAATCGAGCGCCTGCCAGCCGCGTTCCTGCGCGAAAGCTTTTTGCCGCTCGACCGGGCTACGCCCGATGATCTTGAGCGCGACGCGTTGCTTGATGTCGTTGCCATTGCCGTTCACCGCGCCGAGCCAGTTGGTGCACATCGGGCAGGGACGTTCGCGTTCGGGACCGTACATCCAGAAATAGGCGACCAGCGTGTCATGATCGCCGAACAGCTCGGCCAGCCCGAGTTCGGCGCCGTTCGCATCCTTGAACCGGTAATCCTTCATCAGCGGCCCCGGCGGCAGCGCGCGGCGCTGTTCGGCCAGTCGCGTCATTTTGCGGCGCAGGTCGATTTCTTCGGCGAGCAGCGATTTTCGGGCTTTGGTATAGGCTTCATCTTCGCCGGGAAAGGTACGTCTACGGGAAGCAAGCGCCGGCGCAGCCGACAGGGTTTGGCGAAGGGCCATCAAGTTCTCCTTTTTGGGAGAACGTGCCATTAACGCCATTGTTGCGCGGGCGTTTCACGGTTGCCCGCAGCCCTGCGTCGCTTCGTCGCTCGAAGACGGCCCTTTCAGACGGGCGCGACTTCCCACAGCATCAGCTTGGTCGCATGGACATTCTCGCGCGCGCTTTGGGCGTCGAGCCGGGTCAGCTTCACATCGCCCTTGAGCGCGCCCATCTCGATCATCGCGTGGATCACCACGACCCCGCCGGCGCCGACATCGATCTCGAACCCGGCGGGCCGCGCGAGGCTTGCTTTCGCGGTCGCGATATGAAGATGGTGCCTGCCGGGGTCGACGTCGGCCATCAGCATCTGGCCCGACTTGATCTGGCCGCTGGCCGACCCGTCGAGCGTGACGTTCATGCCCTGGAGCGCGGCGACGAAACCGCGGCGACAGACATAGATGCGCGCCTTGCCTGCCGGGGGCTCCATTCGCCGGGCATCGGCGACAAGGCCGGTGTCGGCCTTCACCCCGCGCTTGTTGCTCGACAGCGCCCAGACGACGATGCCGACGAACAGGATCAGCAGGATGGGCGCGGCGATCATCATCGTCTCGTCGCCGATCGCCTCGAAGACCGGCGGGCCGATCAAGGCGCCAAAGAAGGCCGCGATCACGATGATCGTCAGCCACATGGCATTTTTGCCGCTCATCCCACTCTCCCCGTCAGGCGGGAGAAAATTCTCCCGACGTTTCGTCCATCAGGTGCAGCACACCGTCGCTGATCGCGAAAAAGGCGCCGCGCAGCTTCAGCGTCCCACGATTTTCCTTTTCCTGGATACAGGGGAAAGTCCGCAGATTCGCTATGCTCACGCGCACAGCCTCCATTTCCATCGCGCGGCCCGCGTCGCGATTGTCGAAATCGGGATATTGCGCGCGAATCTCCTCGCTCGCCTCATCGAGCATCGCGATCCAGTCGGCGATGAAGCCGCCGCGCCCCGGCTCGGCGCCTTCCATCGAGCGGTGCAATGCGGCGTGGCAGCCGCCGCACATGCCATGACCCATCACGACGATTTCCTCGACCTTCAGGAACTGGACGGCAAATTCGAGCGCGGCGGAGACGCCGTGGCGCCCCGGGGTCGTCTCGAACGGCGGCACCAGCGCGGCGACGTTCCGAACGACGAAGATCTCGCCGGGGTTGGTGTCGAAAATCTGCGAGGGTTCGGATCGGCTGTCCGAACAGGCGATCACCATCACCTTGGGCGACTGGCCCTCGGCGAGTTCGCTCCAACGTTCGCGTTGTTGCTGCCAGCCGCCGTTACGGAAACGGCGGTAACCATCGATCATGTCTGCAAAGTGAGTCATGCGCCGCCCTTAGCATAGGTAGAGAGGTTGAGAAGAGGCGCGTGCACGACTATGTGGGCCAAATGAACGCTCCCGCATCGCCCGCTCAGCCGCCCGCATCGACTCCCAGCCAGCGCCAGCGCAAGCCCGACTGGATTCGCGTCAAGGCCCCGACCAGCCCCGGTTATGCCGAAACGCGCAAGCTGATGCGCGAGCTCAACCTGCATACCGTGTGCGAGGAAGCGGCGTGCCCGAACATCGGCGAATGCTGGACGAAGAAGCATGCAACGGTGATGATCCTCGGCGACACCTGCACGCGCGCCTGCGCCTTCTGCAACGTCAAGACCGGCATGCCGCGCCCCGTCGACCTGCTCGAGCCCGAGCATACCGCAGTCGCCGCGGCGAAGATGGGGCTCAGCCATATCGTGATCACGTCGGTCGACCGCGACGATCTGCCCGACGGCGGCGCGAGCCAGTTCGTGAAGGTCATCAACGCGCTGCGCCGCGAAACGCCGCAGACGACGATCGAAATCCTGACCCCCGATTTCCGCAACAAGCCCGAAAGCGCGGTCGCGGCGATCGTCGATGCGCGGCCCGACGTCTATAATCATAATCTCGAAACCGTGCCGCGGCTCTATCCGACGATCCGCCCCGGTGCGCGCTATTATGCGTCGCTGCGCCTGCTCGAGAGCGTCAAGCGCCGCGATCCGTCGATTTTCACCAAGTCGGGCGTCATGCTCGGCCTCGGCGAGGAGCGGATGGAGGTCCATCAGGTGATGGACGACATGCGCAGCGCCGACATCGATTTCATGACGATGGGCCAGTATCTGCAGCCGACGCCGAAGCATGCCAAGGTCATCGACTTCGTGACGCCGCAGGCGTTCGACGCCTATGCGCAGATCGCGCGCGCCAAGGGCTTCCTGCAGGTCGCCTCGTCGCCGCTCACGCGTTCGAGCTATCACGCCGGCGACGATTTCGAGCGGATGCGCGCCGCGCGCGAGGCCCAGCTGGCGCGCGTCAAGGCGGACTGACCAGCCTTTGCCACGACATCACGAAACCCGCGTCCTGCCGTATAGCGACGAGCAGATGTTCGCGCTCGTCACCGATATTGCGCGCTATCCCGAGTTCCTGCCCTGGGTGATCGCGCTGCGCCTCCGCAGCGACAGCGAGCATGAGGCGGTCGCCGACATGATCGTGGGGTTCAAAGGGCTGCGCGAGAGCTTTTCGTGCCGCGTCCACAAGGAACGGCCGCGCGAGGTTTGCGTGAGCTACATCGACGGCCCGATGAAGCATCTGAACAATGAATGGCATTTCCAGCCCGCCGAAGGTGGCGGATGCCGCGTCGATTTCCTCGTCGATTTCTCGTTCCGCAGCCGGATGTTCGAGGCACTGGCCGGGCAGATGTTCGACAAGGCGCTGCGCAAGATGATCGCGGCGTTCGAAGCGCGCGCCGACGCGCTTTACGGCGCGGGGAGGGCGATATCCTCCGACGGCCGCAACGCGTCCTTGTCGGGCTGAAGCAGGTCGAGCGCGAACAGCGTCGCCGCCTGGCGGATCGCGCCGCGATCGGTCGATTCGAACTGGACGCGCTGGGTGAAATAATCGTCGGGATCCTGTCCGCGCAGCGCGCGGGCAAACACGACCTGCCCGACGGGCTTCTTTTCCGACCCGCCGCCCGGCCCCGCGATCCCCGTGACCGCGACCGCGACATCGGCGTCGCTGTTGGCGAGCACGCCCGCCGCCATCGCCCACGCGGTCGCGAGCGAGACTTCGCCGAAGGTTTCGATGATTTCGCTGCTGACGTCGAGCTGCGTCTGCTTGGCGTGTCCCGAATAGGTGATGAAGCCCGCCGAAAAGACGTCCGAACTGCCGGCGATGTCGGTCAGCGCGGTGCAGACCATGCCGCCGGTGCAGCTTTCGGCGATGGCGACCTTGCGGCCCGCGGCGCGATTATTGGCCAGCACGCTCGTGGCAAGGTCGTCGCGCGCAGTCAGGCGCGATTCAGCGTCGGTCGGCACGTTTCAATTCTCCGGAAGTTGCAGGGTCGCGACGGCCTGCGCCGATATACCCTCGCGGCGGCCGGTGAAGCCCAGCCGTTCTGTCGTCGTCGCTTTCACACTAACCCGTTCGAGAGGAATCGCAAGGATTTCGGCGATCCGCGCCCGGATCGCCGCGCGGTGCGGGCCAATCTTCGGGGCTTCGGCGATGATCGTCAGGTCGACATGATCGATACGGCCGCCGCGCGCCGATACGCGCCCCGCGGCAAAGGCAAGGAAGCGATGCGAGGCGGCGCCGCGCCATTGCGGATCGCCCGGCGGGAAATGGTCGCCGATGTCGCCGTCGGCGAGCGCGCCGAGGATCGCGTCGGTCAGCGCATGAAGCCCGACGTCGGCATCGCTATGGCCTTCAAGTCCATGACTATGGGCGATTTCTATCCCGCCGATCCATAGCGGCTTGTCCGCCACGAGGCGGTGGACGTCATATCCCATGCCGACCGCGATGCGTGTCATTCGATCGATCCCCAGCAAGCCGTTCAGGACCGCCATATCCTCGGCATATGTCAGTTTGTGAAGGCGGGCGTCGCCGGGCACCGCAGCGACCGGCAGGCCAAGCCGCCGGACGAGCTGCGCGTCGTCGGTCGCGGCCGCCTCGACGGCTTCGGCATGCGCGCGGCGCAATGTGCCAAGATGGAACGCCTGCGGCGTCTGGACGCGTGCCAGCGCGCTGCGGTCGACGACGTCACCGGCACGTTGGGCGGCTTGCTCGACCAGCGTATCGGGAACCGGAAGCGTGGGGATCGCCGCTTCGGCGTCGCCGAGCGCCGCGAGCAGGCGGTCGATCACCTCCGCGGTCACGCCGGGCCGCGCCGCATCGTGGACCAGAACAAGCGCCGCATCCTCCCAACCGGCCAGCGCCGCAAGCGCATTGCCGACCGATTGCTGCCGCTCGGCGCCGGGATCGGCGGAAATCCAGCTGTCCGGAAGGGCGCCGATTGCCGCCACGACGTCATCATTCGCAACCAGCACGCCGCCGGCGAGCGCGGGATGCGCCGTAAAGGCATCGAGGCTCCAGCGCAGCACGGGCTTGCCGCCGAGCAGCGCCAGCTGCTTCGGTACGTCGAAGCCCGCGCGCGTACCCTGGCCGCCCGCGAGCAGCACGACCGCGACACGCGGCAAGACGGGAGGGACGGATTCGCTCATCGCTCGCGCGGTTAGCGCAGCCGCGGCTTGCGGGAAAGCCGCTTAGCGTGTAGGGGCGCTGCTTATTTTTTAGGCAATCGACGAAGGTTTCGCCATGGCGCCGCTGCGGCCCATCCAGATCGGCAACATCACTATCGCGGATCCCGTGATCCTCGCGCCGATGACGGGCGTCACCGATCTGCCGTTCCGCAAGCTCGTCCGCTACTATGGTTCGGGGCTCAACGTCACCGAAATGATCGCGAGCCAGGCCGCGATCCGCGAAACGCGCCAGTCGATCCAGAAAGCCGCGTGGGACCCGGTCGAAGAGCCGGTGTCGATGCAGCTCGTCGGCTGCACCCCCTATGAAATGGGCGAAGCGGCGAAGCTCAACGAGGATCGCGGCGCCGCGATCATCGACATCAACATGGGCTGCCCGGTGCGCAAGGTCACCAACGGCGATGCCGGGTCGGCGCTGATGCGCGACCTGAAGCTCGCCGCCGCGCTGATCGATAGCTGCGTCAAGGCGGTGCGCGTGCCGGTGACCGTCAAGATGCGCATGGGCTGGTGCCACGACAGCCTCAACGCCCCCGAACTCGCGCATATCGCCGAGGATCTCGGCGCAAAGCTCGTCACCGTCCACGGCCGCACGCGCAACCAGATGTACCGCGGCGAGGCCGACTGGAGCTTTGTCCGCAGCGTCAAGGACGCGGTGTCGATCCCGGTGATCGTCAATGGCGACATCTGCTCGGCCGCCGACGCGCGCACCGCGCTCGCGCAAAGCGGCGCCGACGGCGTCATGATCGGTCGCGGCGCTTACGGCCGCCCGTGGCTGCTCGGGCAGGTGATGGCGGCGCTGCGCGGCGAGGGCGAGCGCCCCGATCCGGGCATCGACGAGCAATATGACGTCATTACATCGCATTATCGCGCGATGATCGACCATTATGGCGAGGTGACCGGGGTCAATATGGCGCGCAAGCATCTCGGCTGGTACGTCAAGAGCCTGCATGGCTCGGCCGAGTTCCGCAACAAGGTCAACCAGATCCCGAACAGCCGCGACGTGATCGGCGCGCTCGAGCAATTCTACACGCCGTTCCTGAGCAAAGCGGCGGCGTGAGAAGGGTCAGGAACCATTAATTGCGCGATCGAGGTTTGAAGCGATTTTGTTCCGGGCGAGGAGGCAAGGCACAGGCATATGAGAATATTCCAAGACTTGCCGACGCGGCTATGGACAAAATCGATCAGATCCCGAAGGGACGTCAAAATGGCTTCGATCTCGGGCCTGTGCGGCCTTGCGGGTAGCGATGCTACCCGCGGCAGCCACCCAAACCCGATATCTTCGCCATTTCGACGCCTCGATTGCGCAATTAATGGCTCCTGACCCTGGGCCCACGTCGAGCATTCCGAGCTTCGACCACGACGAGCTGATCCAGTCACACCCCGTGCCGACGCTGCTGATCGACGGCGGCGGGGTGGTGCTCTTCGTCAACGCCGCTGCCGAGCAGCTCTGCAACGTCAGCCGTTCAGTGATGGTGGGGCGCGTCATCTATGACGTCATCCAGATGGACCGCAGCTATCGCCAGCGGATGAACGACGCCTCGACGTCGGCGCTGTTCGCCCACCGCGCCGAAATTTCGCTCGGCGGGCGCAAGTCGATCTTCGTCGATATGCAGATGGTCCCCTATGGCCACAGCGGCCACCGCATCCTTGCGCTGGTGCCATCGCAAAGCGAAGCCGAACTGATGGGCGGCGCGATCGGCCGCTCGGGCCGCGCGGCGGGTGCCGCGGCCTCGATGCTGGCGCACGAGATCAAGAACCCGCTCGCCGGGATCAAGGGAGCGGCGCAGCTGCTCGCGCGCAAGACCGACGCCGGCGGCGAGCGCTTCACGACATTGATTTGCGCCGAGGTTGACCGGATCGCGACGCTGATCGACCAGATGGAGCATTTCTCGCGCGGGCAGCCGATCGCGTGCGGCCCGATCAACCTCTATCAGCCGATCCATCAGGCGATGGAAACCGCGCGCGCGCGCCAGTTTCCCGGGGTCCGCTTCGCCGAGGATTTCGATCCGTCGCTGCCGCTGGTGCGCGGGAATCATGACGCCATGGTGCAGATCTTGCTCAACCTGCTGACCAACGGATGCGAGGCGCTCGGCGGGCGCGACGATGGCGTGGTCCGGCTCACCACCGCCTACCGCCACGGCCTGTCGATCGACAATGGCGACGGGCGCGGCCGCATCGCGCTACCGATCGAGGTCAGCGTCAGCGACAATGGCCCGGGCGTGCCCGCCGATATCCGCGGTGATCTGTTCGACCCGTTCGTGACGACGAAGCGCGAGGGGCGCGGGCTCGGGCTCGCGCTCGTCGCCAAGCTCGCGCGCGACATGGGCGGCACCGTCCAGCATATGCGCGACGGCGAATGGACGCGTTTCCGTGTCCACCTTCCGGTCGCGCAAGAGGGACGATCTGCATGAACACGGGCAAGACGATCCTGCTGGTCGAGGACGATCCCGCGATCGCGATGATCATCCGCGAGACGCTCGTCGGCGAATGCGGCCATTTCGCATCGGTCGCCAGCCTTGCCGAGCGCAACGCGTGGCTCGCCGACAATCGCCCCGACCTGATCATTACCGACGTGGTGCTGCCCGACGGCGACGGCATCGATTCGCTCGCGCGCGCCGCGGTCGATCCGGCAACGCCGGTGATCGTGCTGTCGGCACAGAATACCCTCGACACCGCGGTGCGCGCGACGGGGATTGGCAGTTACGACTATCTGCCCAAGCCCTTCGATCTCGACGAGCTGACCGCGAGTGTCCGTGCAGCGCTGCAGCGCCGCGCCGAACCGGCGGCGGGGGACGCCGCGGCGCCGGCCGACAGCCACGGCCTCGTCGGCCGCGCCCCGGCGATGCAGGCGGTTTACCGCACGATCGCGCGGCTCGCGTCGAACGACCTTGCGGTGCTGATCCTCGGTGAATCGGGAACGGGGAAGGAGGTCGTCGCGCGCGCGATCCATGCGACGGGCCTTCGCCGCAACGGCCCGTTCGTCGCGATCAATATGGCCGCCATCCCGCGCGAACTGATCGAGGCCGAGCTGTTCGGCCATGAAAAGGGCGCCTTTACCGGCGCGCACAGCCGCAACGCCGGGCGTTTCGAGCAGGCCGCGGGCGGCACGCTCTTCCTCGACGAGATCGGCGACATGCCGCTCGAGGCGCAGACGCGCCTGCTGCGCGTGCTGCAAAGCAACGAATATTCGACCGTCGGCGGCAACCAGGCGCTGCGCGCCGACGTCCGCGTCATCGCGGCGACGCACCGCGACATGCGGACGCTCGTCGCCGACGGCCGCTTCCGCGAGGATCTTTTCTACCGGCTCAACGTCATCCCTGTGACGCTGCCGCCGCTACGCGACCGGCGCAGCGACATCGCCGCGCTCGTCCGGCATTTCGTCGATGCCGGACGCAGTTCGGGCTTGCCCGACCGGCAGTTCGCACCCGCCGCGATGCAATGGCTCGAACGCTACGACTGGCCGGGCAACGTCCGCGAACTCGGCAATGTCGTGCAGCGGCTGGCGGTGCTGTCGCGCGACACCATCGTCACCGTGCGCGACGTCGAAACGGTGCTCCACGAAAATGGCGAGGGCGGCGGCGCGGTCGCGCCCGCGGCGCTGATCGCCCGCGCGGTCGACGACTGGGCGCGCGAGCAGATGGCGGATACAGCGAGCGACGGCGAAATCCACGAACAGCTCGAGGCGATCGTCGAAGCGGCACTTTTTCGCCGTGTATTGCGCGACGTTCGCGGCAACCAGCTCGAAGCGGCGCGACGCCTTGGCATCAACCGCAACACGCTGCGCAAGCGCCTCGGGCAGCTCGACATCGACCCTGCGCATCCTTGACGCGCTGCAATAGTCGCGAAATCGGGGCAATTGGGCGACACACTGGCAAATTGTGTGTTTTCTATGCAACAGGATTGTCGTAACGCAGCAACAATGACGCAATCGTCCTCCTTGGCGTTCGACATGGATTCTGACGGCGAGGAAGCGCGTTCGGGGATCTGGCGCTTTGCCGCGCCCGAATATTATACGTTGGCGGTCATCGTCAGCGTCGCCATCGCAACCTATATCTTCGTCACCGGCGACGCGCAGAGCGAACGGCTGCTCACCCCCGCGCTGGTGGCGACGATCATGGTCGCCAATCTCGTCCCCGCCATGACGCTGATCGTGCTGGTCGGCAGCCGCGTTGCGCGGGCGCGTGCGGTGCATTCGATGGCGGGCGGGCGCGGGCGCCTTCACGTCCGTCTGGTGGCGCTCTTCTCGCTGATCGCGGCGGCGCCGACGCTGCTCGTTGTGATCTTCGCGTCATTGCTTTTCCAGTATGGCGTCGATTTCTGGTTTTCCGACCGATCGCGCGGGATGTTCGAAAATGCCGCCAGCCTCGCCGAGGGCTATTATCAGGACAATCAGCGCGAGGTCGGCGCGAATACCGTCGCGATGGCGACCGATCTCGGCGGCCTGCTCGCCCGGGTGCCGATCGATGCGCCCGACTTTTCCAACTATTATTTCCAGCAGGTCGTCGTTCGCAACCTCAACGAATCGGCGATTATCGAGATCGGCAACGACGGCATCGCGCGCACCGCGGCGATGATCGATCCCGACAACCGGGCGGCCGAGAACCGTCTGTCGCCCGCGATGGTGAAACGCCTCGACGCGGGCGAAGAGGTTGTCGTGATCGTCCGGCCCGACCGGATCGAGGCGGCCACGCGCCTTCCGGGGCAGCGCCGCGCCTATGTCTACGCCTCGCGCGACGGCAACGTGCCCGCGTTCCAGCAGTCCGAGCGCGCGCGAACCGTGCTTGCCGACTATAACGGCCTGTTCGAACGGTCGCAGCTGCTGCAGCTACAGTTCAACGGCGCGCTGTACCTCGGTTCGCTGCTGCTGCTCGCGCTCGCGGTGATCGCGGCTATCGTCGTTGCCGACCGCATCGTGCGCCCGCTCGGGACGCTGATCGGCGCGACGCGCACTGCGGCCGAAGGCGACTTGTCGGTCCGCGTCACGCCGCCGCTCCGCGACGACGAGATCGCGGTGCTGACGCGCGCGTTCAACCGGATGACCGAGCAGCTCGAACGCCAGACCGGCACGCTGGTCAGCGTCAACGAACAGCTCGAAACGCGGCGCAGCTTTATCGAAGCCGTGCTCAGCGGCGTGTCCTCGGCGGTCGTTTCGGTCGATGCCGATCACCGCATCCTGCTCGCCAACGCCGCGGCCGAGCGGCTGATCTGCCAGTCGGCCGAATGCCTGACGGGGCGCCCGCTGGCGGATGTGGCGCCCGAACTCGCGCGCCTGCTCACGGGCGACGAGCGCGAGGCTATCGTGCAGCTCGCGCGAAAGGATGCCGAGCCCGCGACGCTGGCGGCGAAGGCGGTCGCGCAGGGCGACGGCTTCGTCCTCAGCTTCGAGGATATTACCCAGCAATTGCTCGACCAGCGCCGCGCCGCCTGGTCCGACGTCGCGCGGCGCATCGCGCATGAAATCAAGAATCCGCTCACCCCGATCCAGCTCGCCGCCGAACGGCTGCAGCGGCGTTTCGGCGACAAGGTCGAGGGCGACGCGGCGACCTTCCGCAAACTCACCGACACGGTGATCCGGCAGGTCCACGACATGCGGCGGATGGTCGACGAATTTTCGAGCTTTGCCCGCATGCCGAAACCGACCTTCGGGGTCGAGGATGTCCGCGACATCCTGCGGCAGGCGGTGTTCCTGTTCGAGGTCGCCAAACCCGATATCGCCTTTGCCGTCAAAACGCCGGGCGAGATAGAACCGCTCGTCTGCGATCGCCGCTTGCTGTCGCAGGCCCTTACTAATATCGTAAAGAACGCCGTCGAAGCAATTGAAGAGAAATTCAAAAACACGGACACGGTCGCAACGGGGCATGTCGGGGCCGAACTCGAGGTCGGTGCCGATGGCGTGATCGTCATCCGCGTCACCGACGACGGGATCGGCCTGCCCGAAGCGCGCGACGCGATCGCCGAGCCCTATATGACGACGCGGCAGGGCGGAACCGGGCTCGGCCTCGCGATCGTCAAGAAGATCGTCGAACAACATTATGGCGAACTGGAATTTTCCGACAATCCGGCGGGGCAGGGGACGTGCGTCGTGCTGACGCTGCACCCCGACCGCCTGCGGTCGCTGGCCGGCAAGGGCGGGGATGGCAGCATGGGGCAGGCAGAATCGGTTCCGGGACGGATGCGGAACCGGCAGGACAGAGAAGATCATGGCGCTTGATATTCTGATCGTCGATGACGAACGCGACATTTGCGACCTCGTCGCCGGCGTCATGGAAGACGAAGGTTATGAGGCGCGCACCGCCTCGGACAGCGACTCGGCGCTCGAAGCGATCCGCCAGCGGCGGCCTTCGCTCGCGCTGATCGACGTCTGGCTGCAGGGGTCGCGCCTCGACGGGCTGGGGCTGGTCGAGGCGATCAAGGCGTTCGATCCGACGCTGCCGATCATCGTCATCTCGGGTCATGGCGGGCTCGACACCGCGGTCGCGGCGATCCGCCGCGGTGCGTTCGATTTCATCGAAAAGCCGTTCGAGGCCTCGCGCCTGCTCCATCTCGTCGCGCGCGCGACCGAAAGCGAGCGGCTGAAGTTCGAATATGAACAACTCCGCGAAAAGGCGGGACCATCGGACGAGCTGACGGGGACGAGCGCCGCAATCAACAATGTCCGCGCGACGCTCAAGCGGGTGGCGGGGACGGGGAGCCGCGTGCTGATCACCGGCGCCCCCGGCGTCGGCAAGGAAGTCGCCGCGCGCGTGCTGCACGGATGGAGCGGGCGCCAGACTGCGCCCTTCCGCGTCATTTCGTCGGCGCGCATGGATCCCGAAACGGTCGAAACCGAATTGTTCGGATCCGAAGCCGAGGATGGTTCGATCCGCGTCGGGCTGCTCGAACAGGCGCATGGCGGCACATTGTTCCTCGACGAGGTCGCCGACATGCCGCTGACGACGCAGGGCAAGATCCTGCGCGTCCTCACCGACCAGAGCTTCACGCGCGTCGGCGGGCGCACGATGATCCGCGTCGACGTGCGCATCATTTCGGGCTCGGCGCGCGACCTGATGACCGAAATCGCCGAAAGCCGTTTTCGCGAGGATCTCTATTACCGGCTGAACGTCGTGCCGGTGCATATCCCGCCGCTGCGCGAGCGGCGCGACGATATCGCCAGCCTGTGCGATCATTATATCCGCCGCTATGCCGCCGATCGCCGCGTTCCGCCGCCCGAAATCAGTTCGGAGGCGATGGCGGCGCTGCAGGCGCATGAATGGCCGGGCAACGTCCGCGAGCTGCGCAATGTGATCGAGCGCGTGATGATCCTCGCGCCCAGCGACCGGCTGGCGCGGATCGACGCCGATATGCTGCCCGCCGAGCTCGTCCGCGGCGGAACCGACATCCTGCCCAATTCGGAATCGATCACCGCGATCCCGCTGAAGGAAGCGCGGGAGAATTTCGAGCGCGAATATCTGCGCATCCAGATCAACCGTTTCTCGGGCAATATCTCGCGCACCGCGACCTTTATCGGCATGGAGCGCTCGGCGCTGCACCGTAAACTGAAACTTTTGGGGCTTACCGAGAGTTCGGACGGCGAGGGATAGCGGCTTTGCGCTAGACGTTCCTCCTGCTTTGCCGCATATTGGCATCATAAGAAGGTCTTTTTGAGCCGGAAAACCGGTACCTTACCCGCGGTTTCACCGCCAAAAACAGGAGGCAAATGTGTCCGATAAAAACCAGAATCTCCAGGATATTTTCCTCAACGCCCTCCGCCGCAGCAAGACCCCGGTGACCATGTTTCTGGTCAAGGGCGTCAAACTGCAGGGCATCATCACCTGGTTCGACAATTTCTCGTTGCTGCTCCGCCGCGATGGCCAGTCGCAGCTCGTCTACAAGCACGCGATTTCGACCGTCATGCCGTCGCATGATTTCGACCTGTCGCTGCTCGGCGACAATCTGCGCGATGCCCCCGCGAGCAAGGGCAAGGCGCTGCAGGACGTGTTCCTGAATGCTGTCCGCCGTTCGGACGAGTCTGTGACGATGTTCCTCGTCAACGGGGTGATGCTGCAGGGCGATATCGTTGCGTTCGACCTGTTCTGCATGCTGCTCGAGCGCGAGCGCCAGGTGCAACTCGTCTACAAGCACGCGATTTCGACCGTTCAGCCGAACGGCCCGATCAACCTGACCGACAATGGCGAGGCTGACGGCGAAGCGGGCGACGCCTGATCGACCCGATAACCGACACGGAAGACGAGGTAACGCGCGGCGCGGCCGCGCTTGTCGTCGTGCCCGAATGGCATAGCCAGCGCCTCGCGCGCGATCTCGACGCGCGCGCCGAGGAAGCGAAGGGGCTCGCCCTCGCGATCGGCCTCGACGTCGTCGCGGTGCACACGCTGCGCCTGCGCCAGACGCGCGCCGCGACCTTGCTCGGGGTGGGGCAGATCGAGGCGATCAAGCCCGATATCGCCGCAAAGGGCGTGCAGCTCGTGGTTGTCGACGCGGCGCTCAGCCCGATCCAGCAACGCAATCTCGAGACCGCGTTCGGAACGAAGGTGATCGACAGGACCGGATTGATCCTCGAAATCTTCGGCGAGCGCGCCGCGACCGCCGAGGGGCGGCTGCAGGTCGAACTGGCGCATCTCGACTATCAGGCGGGGCGGCTGGTGCGCAGCTGGACCCACCTCGAGCGCCAGCGTGGCGGCTTCGGCTTCCTCGGCGGGCCCGGTGAAACGCAGATCGAGGCCGATCGGCGGATGATCCGCAACCGCATGGCGCGCATCCGGCGCAGCCTCGAGGATGCACGGCGCACGCGCCAGCTGCAACGGTCGAAGCGGCAACGTGCGCCTTGGCCCGTCGTCGCGCTCGTCGGCTATACCAATGCCGGAAAATCTACCTTTTTCAACCGGTTAACTGGCAGTGACGTCATGGCGGAAGACATGCTTTTCGCGACGCTCGACCCGACGATGCGCGAAATCCGGCTGCCGGGAATCGACAAGGCCATCCTGTCCGACACGGTGGGTTTCGTATCCGACCTGCCCACCGAGCTGGTCGCCGCCTTCCGTGCGACGCTGGAAGAGGTCACGACCGCCGACCTGATCGTCCATGTCCGCGACGTCGTCCATCCCGACAGCGAAGCCCAATATGACGATGTCCGCGCCATTCTGAATTCGCTTGGCGTCAACGGGCCACAGGACGGCGGGGAGGGCGATGCGCCGCCGGTCATCCAGCAGATTGAAATCTGGAACAAGATCGACACCGCCGATAGCGACCGCCGGGCGGACATTGAAGAAATGGCGGCGCGGCGCCCCGACGTCGCGGTGATCTCCGCGGTCACGGGCGAAGGTGTCGAGGCGGCGCGGATGCTCATGGCGTCGCAATTGACCGCGCTGCATAAGGTGCAGCGTATCTATCTGGCTTACAGCCAGGGCGAAGCGGCGGCGTGGCTTCACGCGCGGGGCGAGGTACTCGCGGACGAGCCGGAGGCTGAAGGCCATGTGATCACGGTGCGGCTTGACCCCGCCGACAGCGCGCGGTTCGAACGGCTCTGGCCGACTAGGAACGCTCCGACGCCTTGACCGCCAGCCAGTGGCTTTCCTGCGCGTCGAGCGACAGGCCAGCCAGGCTGCCGCCCGCGCGATCTTCCATCGCGGCAAAGCGACGGGCGAATTTGCTATTGGCATCGCGCAGGGCGTCTTCGGCGTCGACGCCGAGGTGGCGGGCATAATTGACGACCGCGAACAGCAGGTCACCGACCTCTTCGTGCCGCTCGGCCTCGCTGTCGGCCTCTACGACCTCGGCGAGTTCCTCGACGATCTTGTCGCGTGGCCCGGTGACGTCGGGCCAGTCGAAGCCGACGCGCGCGGCGCGGCCCTGCAGCTTTTGCGCGCGCAGCAAGGCCGGTAACGACAGCGCAACGCCGGCCAGCGCGCTCGCCGGACCATCAGCGGTGCGCTCGGCCGCCTTGATCTGCTCCCATTGCTGGCGGACATCGTCGGTCTTGCCGTCGCCGAAGATATGCGGATGGCGGCGTTCCATCTTGTCGCTGATCGCATTGGCGACATCGTCGAAGCCGAACAGGCCGTCGTCGGTCGCGATCTGGCTGTGGAAGACGACCTGGAGCAACAGGTCGCCAAGTTCGTCGCAGATGGCCACGGGGTCGCCGCCGGCAATGGCATCGGCGACCTCATAGGCTTCTTCGATCGTATAGGGCGCGATCGTCGAGAAATCCTGCGCGAGATCCCATTCGCAACCACCATCGGGGTTGCGCAGCTGGCGCATGATGGCGAGCAGGCGATCGATGGGGGACAGCGTTGTCAGGTCGGCCATATGAATATCCGATAATATATATTATGTTAAGTAAAGGTAATTTCGACGCTGTAGCAATCCGTCTGGCAGCGTGCCGTACCTTCCACTAGCGTTACAAACTCGCTCTAGAGGTCGTTCAATTTCGGGTAAAGCCACTCGCCGATCGACCTCGCGGGATAGATTTCCTCATTGTGCGAAAGCCATCCCAAAATATCGCTATATTTTGTTATATTGACTCGAGCATCTGAGGCTGCATCGAGCTGATGCGATGCGCGTCGATTCCTCCGCCTGTCCCGGTGAATCCAACGCGTCGGCAACTCGCATGGCGGGCGCCGGTCAACCTTGCAGAGTTGCCGTCACGCGGCGTCGCGCAATTTTTCCATCCCGACGCTTGGAAAAGGACGAAACGGACCTGTATAGACGGGTTATGGATTTCTCCTCTCGCACATCGGGCAACGGATCCCGGCCTTCAAACGATTCCATGACCGCCCGGCGCCCCGGCTCCGACGAGAAGGAGAACCAGCCTCCCCGCCGCTACGCCGCGATCAAGCAGAGCATTTGCGATGCGGTGCGCGATGGCCATCTGAAACCCGGTGATCGCGTGTCGTCCGAGGCTGAACTCGTCGAGCAGTTCGATGTATCGCGAATGACCGCGAACCGGGCGCTTCGCGAACTCCAGGCCGCCGGGATCCTCGTCCGCCGGGCCGGCAGCGGATCGTTCGTCGCCGAACCGAAACCGATCGGCCAGATGATCGAAATCCGGAATATTGCCGAGGAAATTCGTGATCGCGGCCACGTCTATCGCGCCCGCGTCGTGCAGAATGACGAGATACGGGCGAACGCGGAAACAGCGGCACTTCTTCAGGTTCCCGTCGGCACGAAATTGTTCCACTCGATCATCGTGCATCACGAAGCCGAGTTCCCGATCCAGCTCGAGGAGCGTTTCGTGCTGGCCTCCGCCGCCCCCGACTATGGCAAGATCGACTTCACCCGAATGACCCCGAACGAGTATCTGACGCGCACCGCGCCGCTGGAGCGGGTCGAGCATCGCGTCCGCGCGGAAATGCCCGACGCGCAGACGCACAGCATGCTCGGTCTGTCGGACGGCGAGCCAGTGTTGCGAATGACCCGCCGGACGTGGAGTCACTCGCGCCTCGTCAGCCACGCATGGCTGACCCATCCGGGCTCGCGCTTCGAGCTGTCGGCTGCCTTTTCGATCGACCGCTGACGCCCGGCGCGTCAGGCCGCGCTGCGGGTCACGACGGGTTTGCGGCGCCGGCGCAACCAGCGGAAATCAGCGCGGCTGAAGCTTTTGAAGAGCAGATAGAAACCGGTCCCCGACAGCCACAGCGCGCCGAAAGCCACGAAGATGATCAGCGGGTGATTGAAGCTCTTCCGGTCCACATAGTCCATATTGTGAAGCATCCAGAAGAAATCCCAGGTCCGCCACGTGTCGCCGCGCATGACGAGAAAGCGCGCGGTGTCGAGTGCGACATAGGCGCTGCTGTTTTCGGCATCGGCGAAGTCGACGCGCCACATCGCGCCTTCATGGTCCCGCGATTCGAGATTCGGCTTCGCCAGCACACTGACCTTGCGGATCGGGGCCTCGTTCATCATCGAGGCGATATCGCGCGCCATTTGCTCGTCGACATGAACAAGCGCGCCGCTCGTCGCGTCGACAAGACGGACACCCTTGGCAGAACGAAGCTCGTAGACAGGCCGGGCGCCGAGGTCGCGCAGGATCACCCCGGTAACGGGCTCGCCGCGCGGCAGAGCGGCGACGTCGAAATAGGCCCCGGGCGGCAGCGGATGCGCGTGCGACATGCCGCCGCCATGGCCACCGACCTTGTCCTTGTCGAGGAGCGCCATCACCGAGCCGCTCAAGGCCCAAAGGAGGAACTGGAGGCCAAGGACGAGCCCCACCCATTTGTGAATGCGCCGGAAAAACAGCGGCGTCAGCCGAATGCGTTTCATGCCTTGTTCCTTTTGCGACGCTTGAAGGACCAGATCAGCAGCCAGGCTCCCGTCAGCGCCATGACAAAGGCGCTCCATGTCGCGACGCGAAGCAGCGGATTGTTGACGTCGGTGCGTTCGTCATAGTCCATGATGTGCAGCATCCAGGCGAAGTCGAAGACGCGCCACAGCGCATGCCGGCGCGAAATCAGCTCGCCGGTCTGCGGCGAGAGATAGAGCGTCGGCCGGTTCCAGCCCGCGAACTCGACCTGCCAATAGGGCGGCTTGCGCGACTGCATTTCCTGTGGCGCCCTGGTCAGCAGTCGCACCGACACGATCCGGTCGTCGCCGGTGTAGATGCGCCGCGCTTGCGCGCGGACCTGGGACTCGGTCAGCGCAGGCAGCGGCGCGCCCGAGCGGGCATCGTAAAGCCGCGCGCCTTCGGGTGTCTCGGCGCGCCAGACGGGCCGGTCGAAGAAGCGCTGCAGCCGGAGCTCGGATACACCGGGCGCCGCCGCGACGATGCGCGCGGGCGGTGCAAGCCCGGCAAGGTCGAACGGTTCGGCGACTGGCGCCCGCACGAGATTGTCGCCGTGGATGATGTCGATATGGACAACGACCATGTAGAGGCCGGTCAGCGTCCAGAGCAGTGCCTGGACGCCGACCACCAAGGCCAGCCATTTATGCGTTCGCCGAACAAGCAGCGGCCAACGGATCGCCATGCCCCTGCCCTCAGAACGCGGTACGGAAACCGACGTAGAAACGCCGTCCGAGCAGATCATAGGTCATCGTATCGGTGTTCGCATCGGTAAAGCTCTGGATGTAGGGCGCCCTGCGATCGAAGAGATTGTCGACCCCCAGCTGGAAGCGCGTCTTCTCGTCGATCTCGAATGCAACCTGCAGATTGTGGTAGAATACATTGGGTGTGCGGTAACCGATCTCGCCGGGCGCCGCATTGAAGTCGGTCGCCTTGCCGACCCACGGCGTCGACCAGGTCGCGCTGACACCGTCCTTTTCGGCGGTCAGCACGCCATAGCCGCGCCATTTCGGATAGCCGCCGTTGCCGCCCCCGATGAAGCCGTCGAAATCGATCGGCGCGCCGCCAGGGAAAGGCAGGACGACATATTTGTTGAGGTAGGTCAGGTTGACGTCGAGCGAGATGTTCACGCTGCCGATGCCGCCCGCGTAAACGAGACCGAGGTCGAGCCCGCTCATTTCCTCGCGGCCGGTGTTGATCGGCTGCGCAGAGAGGAAGGTAACCTCGCCGGTCAGCGGGCTGCGCGTAAAATCGTCGCAGAAGGGATGCGACAGGTTCGTGCTCGCGTAGCAGATGGCGAGCTTCGTCGAACCCGGAATCGCGCGGATCGCGTCCTTGATCGTGATGTCGAACCAGTCGGCGGTGAGCGACAGGCCGGGGATCAGTCCCTTGGGTGTGATGACCGTGCCGACCGTCCACGTGGTCGAGCTTTCGGGCTGCAAATTCTCGTTGCCGCCCACCGTCGTCAAAATCGTGGTGCCGAGCTGGACATAGTTCGCCGGGACGCCTGACGCCTGGCAGTTGGCGATCAGCCCGGCATTGCCGCTGGTCGAATAGCGCGAGCAGGGATCGGTCGTGGTCAGATTGCCTTCGGACACGCCGCCGAACAGTTCGGGGACGTTCGGAATGCGAAAACCGGTGCCATAGGTGCCGCGCAGGCGGAAGCTGTCGTTAATGACCCAGTCGAGGCTTCCCGTGTAATTCCAGTCGCTGCCAAACAAATCATAGTTCGAATAGCGGACCGCGCCGCCCGCCGTCAGCGCCTGAAAGAAAGGCGTATCGGCAAGGATCGGCACTGACAGCTCGAGATAGGCTTCCTTGGCGGTGCTCGTCCCCGAAATCGGGCTCTGCTGGTTGGTGTTGGCGATACCAAGCACGGTCAGCGGATCGGGATCGCGCCAGCCCTTTTCCTTGCGATAAACGACTCCCGCCGCGAAGGAGACGGACCCCGCGGGCAGCTTGAACAGGTCGCCATTGATGTCGGCGGTGACCGTCGCCAGCTCATTGCCGCCGCGGTCGCGCGAGGTGAACAGGATATAATCGAGAACCTGCGGCGTCAGGTCGCCAAAGCCAAGATAATCGGCGCACGGGATCGTGGCCCCTGCGGCGAGGCTGCACTTGGTCGTGTCGATCGTGTTGCGGACACGCTCCAGATTGGCGATGTTGGTCGACCCGTCGACCGCTGTGTTGCGGCCGAACGCGCCCGCGACTTCCCACCCCCAAGTGTTGGAGAGCTTGCCGCGCAGGCCGAACGTGCCCTGCCAGGTATCGGTCTCCTGAAAAAACTGACGCGGTCCCGGTTCGGCGAGGCGGCGCTGGATCAGGACGATATTCTGCCCGGTCGGATTGGTTGGATTGCTCGCCGCGATCGAAAGATTTCGCAGCGTACCGGGCGTCGCGATCTGGTTCGATTTGCGGAAGGTATAGAGGAATTCGCCGAACGCCTCGATATTGTCGGTCAGATCATAGTCGGCGAAAAAGGCGGTGCTGACGCGCTCGACGGGGCTGACCGCGTTCAGGAACGGGTTCGAATTGAAATTGTGCTTCGCCGCGCTGTAGGGCTCGAAGAAATTGCCGTTGCCGCCCAGCACCTGATTGAAGTTGATCTGCTGCCCGTTCGGCAGCACCGCGCGGCCGCCGATGGTCGACGCGCTGTTGACGCAGCTCAGCATGCCGGGCGTGGTTTCCGCCAGCGAGCAGGGCGCGCGGCTCGCCATGTTGACCGCCTTGGTCTTCTGATAGGTGACGGCCGCCATGAAGCCGCCGCGATCATTGCGGACGCCCCAGAGCAGGTCGGCGGTGAAGTCCGACCCGTCGCCCTTTCCGGTAAGCCCCTGACGAACGCTGAGGCCAAGGCCTTCATAGTCGGTGCGGGTCACGAGGTTGACGACGCCCGCCATCGCGTCGGCGCCGTAGATCGCCGAAGCGCCGTCCTTGAGGACGTCGGTGCGCGCGAGCGCCGCGACGGGGATCATGTTGAGGTCGGGCGACGAGTTCGCCCCGGTGCCGCCCGCGACGAGGCGGCGACCGTTGAGCAGGACGAGCGTGCGCTTGATGCCGAGGCCGCGGAGGTTCACCTGCGCAGTGCCATAGCCGTTGTTCGCCCAATAGGCCGAGGTCTGGTTGCCCGCGAAGCCGGCGTTGGCGGGGAGGCGCTGCAACACCGTCTCGATATTGACGACACCGGTATTTTCGATCTGCTCGGCGGAGACCACCGTTGCCGGACCGACGCCGGCGAGATCCTGGCGGCGGATGCGCGACCCGGTCACAACGATGTCGGTGCCGCTGGTCGCGCCTTCAGCGCCCGTCTCGGGTGCCGACTCGGCTTGCGCGAATACGGGCGCGGAAATGCCCGCACAAACCGCTGCGCCGGCGAGCAAAACTGTCCTGATCTCCATCGCGAAACCCCCTTCTGGTTGCGTTACCCACCTCAGAGAGCATCAAATGTATATACAGGTCAATACAAATTTACGTTGAAGATCAATATCTTAGACGAAGGACAAAGGCGCGTAGTCGGTCCATTTAATACGCATCCGAAGCATTTACCCCTCACTCCCGAATGACATTTTTTTGAATGCGACCGGCGATGCGCAGCGGCAGCCCGCCAGACCGGAAAAATCGGGACCTGGCCCTCACCGTCGAAGGCCATCATCGCGAAGGCGCCCTTGCTCGCGTCGGGTATTTCCATCGTCGGCGAACCGCGCGGCATGCCGGGAACGGCGATTCGGCCGGTCGCGAAGAAGCCGCGCGACATGCGGCATCGGCCCATGGCCTTCGATCGCATAGCCGGAAAAGAGCACGGTATGGCAGGACGCCCGGTCCGGCGGCACGCCGCGCCGTCGCCTGCCGTCACCCGCACGGTGACTAGAACCAGACGCGCACGCCCGCGACCAAGCTAACGCTGCTCGCATCATCGCCAGCCGCGCGAGCAAAGCGCGCGGTATCGCCGACCTTGCGAGCCCATTCGACACCGACATAGGGCGCGAACTCCCTGACGATTTCGTATCGCAGGCGAAATCCGAGCTCGACGTCCGACAGGCCGGAACCCGTTCCGGTTTCGGGCACATCCTGCGCCGAGAAGTTGAGTTCGGCCATCGGCTGGAGGATCAGTTTCTGGGTGATGCGCTGGTCGTAATAGCCCTCGACGCGGCCGAGCAGATCGCCCTTGTTCGAGAGGAACAACGCGCCCTCGACCTCGAACCAATAGGGCGCCAGCCCCTCGAATCCAATCGTCGCATAAGTGCGATCGGGACCGGAGCCCAAATCCTGCCTGATGCCCGCCTGCGCGTTGAAATAAGGTCCGATCGCGCGGCTGTAGAGCGCCTGAATTTCGGCGCCCTCGATGCCTTCGCCGAAGACGCCCTCGCCTTCGCTTTTGAGCGTGAGCCGGTTGACGTCGCCGCCGTACCAGGCCTCGCCAGCCCAGCGGAAACCGTCGCCGCCCTTGCGCGCCTGATATTCGGCGAGATTGAAGCTGATAAAGGCGATCGTCTGCGCGCCATTCTCCTTCATCATCTCGTGGCGCGAATGCTCCATTTCGGCCCGGGAATAGATGCGGTCGGCATACCAGTCAGTCGGGGGAGCCGGCGCCGTGCCATCGCCCGGCGGCAAGTCGGTGCCGCTCGCCCCGGTCGCCTTCTCCATCCCCGCCATGGCGGGCGAGTCCTTCGGCGTGCAATGGCCCATTTTGGCATGTTCGGGCGGACAATCGGGATCGAATGACGGCATCATCCCCTGATCCACCGCGCGCATGTCCGCAGCCTCCTTTTCGGAGGCGCCGGGTTCCGGCGTGCAATGGCCCATCGCCGCATGCTCTGGCGGACAACTCGGGGGCTCGGCCGACGGCTCTACCGCCGGCACAGGCGCGGGAGCCGAACCGTGCATCGAATGATCCATCGGCTGCGCCGCCGCGGGAACCGCGAAGGCGAGCGGCGCCATGCCCGAGAGGAGAAGCGCTACCCGCGTCATTCCGCTTCCCCCTTCGGGCGGACGCTCACGACGCGCATCATCCCGGCATGCATGTGGTAAAGCATATGACAATGGAACGCCCAGTCGCCGAGCGCGTCGGCGGTGAAGTCGAAGCTCGCGGTTCCGCCGGGCTGGACGAACACCGTATGCTTGCGCGGCGAGCGATCGCCCTTGCCCGTGACCAGTTCGAAGAAGTGGCCGTGCAGGTGGATCGGGTGGCTCATCATCGAATCGTTGATGAGGTTGATCCGGACCCGTTCGCCCTCGATGAAGGGGATCGGTTCGTGATGATCGGACATTTTCACGCCGTCGAACGACCACATGAAGCGTTCCATATTGCCGGTGAGGTGGATGTCGAGCGAGCGCGAGGCGGCGCGCACATCGGGATTGCGTTCGAGCGCGACAAGGTCGTGATAGGTCAGCACCCTGTGCCCGACATCCTCGAGCCCCTGCCCCGGTTCGCCCATGCGATCGACCGGCATCGGCGAGATCGACTGGACGCTCGGGTCGCGCTTGACCTGCGGCGCGACGCTGAAGTCGCGCATGCTGTGGTTCATGCCCCCGGTACCATGCCCCATCGCCGCGTGATCGACGGCCCCGCCCTCGGCGGGCGGGGGCGTGCAATGACCCATTGCCGCATGTTCGGGCGTGCACGACGCATCGCCGCTCGCCATCGCGCCCATCCCCATATCCTTCATCGTCGCGAGCGGGCGTTCGCGGAGCGGCGGAACCTCGGCGACCATGCCGGCGCGCGGCGCGAGCGTCGCGCGTGCCATGCCCGAGCGATCATTGGCTTCGGCAACGAAGGTATAGGCACGGTCCTCGGCCGGCGTGACGATGACGTCATAGGTTTCGGCGACGGCGATCTGGAATTCGTCGATCGCGGTCGGCACGACGTTGAGGCCGTCGGCCTGGACGACGGTCATCCTGAGACCGGGAATGCGCACGTTGAAGATCGTCATGGCCGAGGCGTTGATGATCCGCAGCCGCACGCGCTCGCCGGGATCGAACAGCGCGGTCCAATTGTCGCGCGGGCCATAGCCGTTGACGAGGAAGCTATAGGTCGATCCGTTGACGTCGGCGATATCGGTCGGGTCCATGCGCATCGCGCCCCATTCGACGCGCTCCTTCAGCGACTGGTCCTTGCCCGCGAGCAGCCCGGACAGGGTCTGGCGCTGCATGTTGAAATGGCCCGGGTTGACCTTGAGCTTGCGGAAGATCGCCTCGGGCGACAATTGGCTATGGTCCGAGAGGACGACCACATGCTCGCGATCATGGCTGATCGGATCGGGACCTGCGGGATCGATGACGATCGGGCCGTAATGACCGAGCTGTTCCTGAAGCCCCGAATGGCTGTGATACCAGTAGGTCCCCGACTGGACGACGGGAAATTCGTAGACGAAGCGCGATCGCGGCTTGATGCCGGGGAAGCTGACGCCGGGCACGCCGTCCATGTGGAACGGCAGGATCAGCCCGTGCCAATGGATCGAGCTATCCTCATCAAGATCGTTGATGACGGTGAGGCGCGCCGTCTGGCCTTCCTTCAGGCGCACAAGCGGCGCGGGCACCGTCCCGTTGATCCCGATCGCGCGGCTGACCTTGCCGTCGATCCGCATCGTCTGGCGCGCGATGCGCAGGCTGATGTCATTCCCGGATACCGTCGGCAGCGGCGCGACGATGCCGGGCGACACCGACTGCGCCCAAGCCGGAAACCAGGGAGCAAGTGCCGCCACAGTTCCGCCGCCCAATGCCCCCGTCACGAAACGACGCCTGTCTATCTTCATAAAATTCCCGGATATTGCCTTGTCTCTAATAGTCATACGCGGCCCACTCGCCCGCCCCTCACCCTTTCAGATGAAATTGCGGGGCGAGCCGCGCTCTTGCCTTCAGCCTGTCCCGCGCGCGGCCGTCTCGCCGAGCAGCGCCTTCAGTTTCGCACGGGCACGGTAGAGCCGCGTCTCGACCGTCTTCTCGCTTGTCTGGAGCAGTTCGGCGGTTTCCGCCTGGCTCAGTTCCTCGACGCCGCGAAGGACCAGAACCTCACGCAAATTTGGGTGCGAGGCGGGACATGGCGGCGCGAACACGGGCGAGTTCGGCCCGATCGGCCGCTTCGGCATCGGGCGCCGGGCCGTCGCTGGCGACATCATGCGCGCTTTCGAGCGGCAGGGCACGAGCGAAGAAGGAGCGGACCGCGCGGCGCCGCGCCCAGTCGCGACACTTGTTGAGCGCGATCCGGGCGATCCATATCCGGAAAGGCCGGTCCGCATCGTAGCGGCCAAGCGCCGCAAAGCCGGCGACAAAAGTTTCCTGCGTCAAATCCATTGCCTCGTCCGGATCGCCGATATTGGCACGGATCAGGCGGAAGACCGGCGCCTTGTACCGTCGCAACAATTCCCGATAGACCTGTTGTTGTCCTGCGCTTGCCAGCGCGGCGAGCTCGCGGTCGCTACATTGCGCAAGGTCGAGGCTCACCGCGCATCGGCGGTCAGCGCCTGGACCACGCTCTTGTCGAACATCGCGGCCTGCTCAGGGTCGAGGACGACGCGCATCGCGAACAGATGCTGGAGCGTTTCCTTCTGCAGTTCGCCCATCACGCGGTGGGTCTCGTCGATCGCCTCGGTAACGCGCGGTCCATAACCATGTTCGGCTTCGATCGCCTGCGCGAGCCGGATGTTGGCGGCGCGCATGTCGAGTTCGAGTGCATCGCGCCGGGTCGCGAATTTCGCCTCGATCCTGTCGAGCTTCACCTGCTGCGCGGGCGAAAGCTTCAGCTCGCGATGAAGAAGCGCGTGAAGTTCGGTTTCGCTGGCGCGCGGTGTCTCGACGACGAGACGTCCGGCCAATACGCCGGCGAGTGCGGCGACGAAGGCGATCAGACCAAAGAGCAGCATGCGGCGCGACGACGTCATCAACGCGAATCCAGCAAGGTCGAGGGGGCGAGCGGCGTGGCCGGAATGAGCGGTGTCAGGGGGCTCGCGGCGATCGCAGGCGGAACGATCGCGCTGCCGGCGATGAAGCCGCCGCCAAGCGACACAAACGCCGCAACCGCCATCATGCGCTGCACCGCCGACGCCTCGCGCTGTCGTCCAACGAGCGCGGCAAGGATGCGGTCGTCGAGCGTATCGAGCCCGATCGGCACCTGCGCTTCATTCAAGATCCGGAGTTCGTCCATCGGCTTTTCCCGCAGTCCACCAAACAGAGTACGCGCACGATCGCATCATCCCTCGGAAATAATTCAACAAGCTGTTGCCGATTTTCCGAGGGCCGTGCCGCCGCTTTGCGTATTAGCAGGACAGACCCGAATTTGGAGGTTTTTATAATGAAGTCTTTTCTCCCCGCTGCGACGGCCGCCCTCGCCCTCCTTCTCACGCCAGCGGCGGCCAGTGCGCATGCCAAGCTCGTCGGCTCGACGCCGGCCGCGAATGCCACCGTCTCGAAGGTGACCTCGGTCTCCCTCCGCTTCAACGAGAAGCTCGTCGCCTCGACGGTAAGGGCCGAACTGGTGATGACCGGCATGCCCGGCATGGCCAATCATGCGCCGATGAAGATTCCCGCGGCCTCGGCGATGGGCAAGGACGGCAAGTCGATGACGCTGACCGCCAGGCGTGCGCTGGTCCCCGGCACCTACAAGGTCAAATGGTCGGCGGCGGGTGCGGATACGCACCGCATGGGAAGCGAATTCAGCTTCACCGTAAAATAAGGCGGTGGCCGATCTGCTGCTGATGGGTATCAGGTTCGCGCTTTTCGCGAATCTGATGATCATCGCGGGTCTTGCCGCTTTTCCGCTCTATGCGCTGACGCCAAGCGAGCTTCGCGCGCCGCAGCCGATGGCCATAATCTGGCGCACGGAGCGTTGGCTCTGCGTGAGCGGACTCCTGCTTTCCACGCTGGGAATGGGAATCCTCGCGGCTTCGATGCAGGGCGTGGACCTGCTCTCGCTCGGGTTCCAGCCATTCCGGGACGTTGTCCGGGAGACCGAGGTCGGAATGGCGTGGATCTTCCGGAGCGCCGCGCTCCTGCTTGCGCTGACGGCCGCCATCGGGATGACGCGGCGACCGGCCGCCGCGGCCGCTACGCTCGCGGCGGCGGGATCGGTCGCCGTTGCGACCTTGGTCTGGTCTGGCCATGCGGGGGCGACCGAAGGTGTCGCAGGCACGATCCACCGGATCAGCGATATATTGCACCTGATCGCGGCGGCGGTCTGGATCGGCGCGATCGGCGCCTTCCTGCTACTGATCTCGCCGCAGCGCATCCGCGCGTGGCCGGGGGCGCTCCGAACCGCCGTGCGCAGTCTCGATCGATTTTCGCTCATGGGTACGAGCTGCGTCTTCGTCATTGCCGCAACCGGCCTCGTCAATAGCCAGATGATCGTCGGCATCGAGAATGTCGGCCGGTCGCTCGGCTCGCCCTACGGGCAATTGCTCCTTGCCAAGCTCGCGCTGTTCGGACTGATGCTGGCGCTCGCGGCCGCCAACCGCTGGCGGCTGACGCCCGCGCTCGTGGCGGCCATCGCGCGCGCGGATGCTGAAGGCGTAGATGCCGATCCCGAGCGGGCGATTGCGGCCCTGCGCAGGAGCCTGATTATCGAAGCCTCGGCTGCGCTCGTCATACTCGCGCTGGTCGCATGGTTCGGCACGCTCGACCCGTTCGCCGGCACCGGATCGGTCTGACCGCCGGCACGGCGCCCCGGTCCTGATACGGGCGGATTTTCGCGATACTCGCGCGAGGGAAGCTCCCCGCTAGGTTGCCGCTTGCCACGTCCGGATGACGAGGAACACCAGCCCGAAAATCGCCACCCAGACGAGCGCCATCTTCAACCAGTCGGCCATCGGCAGCCGCCGCGCGAGCAACGAACTGAGCACCAGCGCGAACGCACCGGCGAACCACAAGATCTGGACGGTCGTGTCCCCGTTCATAGCTGCACCTCCAGCCCGTCATATCCCGGCTCGACGCCCGCCGGCAATTCGGCCGCAAGGTCGTCATAATCCATCGTATTGTCCATATGCGTAATGATCGCGCGCGGATTGTCGACCTTGGCGAGGCCTTCGAGCGTCATCGCCAGATGCGGATGCGTGGGGTGCGGGTAGCGGCGCAGCGCGTCGATCACGAACAAATCGACGCCTTGGAAGAAATCGACCATCTCGTCGGTAAATTTAGAAAAATCAGTCGCATAAGCGATCCTGTGCGCACCATCGCTGAAGATCAGCCCGGTCGCCTTGATCGGCCCGTGCGGCATCTCGATCGCCGAAACCTCGATCGGGCCGATCGATTGATGATCGGTGAGGTCGATCGGGTCGACCGACGCCGGATAACCGGCATTGCCCGCGAAGGCATAAGTGAAGCGCCATTTGAGGATGTCGAGCACATGGTCGCGCGCATAGACCGGGACCGCCGAGCGCCGAAGGTGCATCACCTGCCGCAGGTCGTCGAGCCCGTGCGTATGGTCGGCGTGTTCGTGCGTCCAGATCACGGCATCGATCTCGCCGATCCCCGCGTCGAGCAGCTGCAGGCGCATGTCGGGGCTGGTGTCGACGAGGATGCGAAAGCCGCCGAGCGACACCATGATCGACGCGCGGCTGCGCAGGTTGCGGGGATTGTCGGGGTCGCACTGCCCCCAGTCGTTGCCGATCCGCGGCACGCCCGAAGACGTCCCGCAACCGAGGATCCTGAGCTTCATTGCGCGCGTGACGTCATGGCGCCGCCTTGCTGAAAAGCGCGTAGAAATTGGCGCTTGTCGCGGCCGCAAGCGCATCCCTGTCCTCGCCGCGAAGGTCCGCGAGGAAGGCGAGCGTGTCGGCGACGAACGCCGGTTCGCCCGGCTTGCCGCGGTGCGGGACGGGGGCAAGAAAGGGGGAATCGGTTTCGACCAGCAGCCGCTCCCGCGGCAGCCATCTGGCGGTCGCCTGAAGATCCGCGGCATTCTTGAAGGTCACGATCCCCGAGATCGATATGTAGAGGCCGAGATCGAGCGCCTTGCGCGCGAAATCGTCGCTCGCGGTGAAGCAGTGGATGACGCCCGGGAAAATGGCCCTGCCCATCTCCTCGCCCAGCAACGCCAGCGTGTCTTCTTCGGCATCGCGCGTATGCACGATGATCGGCAGGCCGGTTTGCTGCGACGCGTGGATGTGACGGCGGAAACTGTCCTGTTGCCGCACACGGTCGCTCTTGTCGTAATAATAGTCGAGCCCGGTTTCGCCGATGCCGATCACGCGCGGATGCGCGGCGCGCTCGACCAGCTTGGCGGTATCGACGTCGGGATGATGATCGGCATCGTGGGGATGGATGCCCACGCTCGCCCAGACGTCGTCGTTTGCCTCGGCCGCGGCGAGCACATCGTCCCACTCGCTTTCGCGCGTCGCGATGTTGAGCATCGCGGTAACGCCCTTCTCCCGCGCGCGCGCCAGCACCTCGCCCTGCCGCTCGGCGAGCCCCTTGTAGTTGAGGTGACAGTGCGAATCGACGAGCATCAGGCCGCCCCTTCCCCTTCTCCCCCAATTTCTTCGGCGGGCAGTTCGAGGCGCGGGAAGATCGGCACCGGCTGGCCGACGGCGAAGCCGCTGGCGGCGAGTTTCGCGAACCAGTCCGTGTCGGCGAGCGCCGCAAAATCGCGGGCCTCTTCGGCAATGCCCATCTGGTCGAGGAGCTTGTCGGCGGCGGCGGGGGCGACGGGCCGGATCGCGATCGCGAGCGTCCGCACCGCCTGGAACAGGGTCATCAGGACCGCGCGCATGCGCTCGGGGTCGGTCTTGCGCAGTGCCCAAGGGGCCTGCGCGTCGATATATTGGTTGCACGCGAAGACGGCGCGGATCCAGTCCTCGATCCCGATCGAGAAAGCGAGTTGCTCGAATTCGCGCGGCAGGCGGACCGTCGCCATGTCGGCCAGATCGGCGAGCAGGTCGATGTCATCCGGCGCAGGCGCATAGTCAGCCGAAAGCTTGCCATCCAGATTCTTGAAAATCATCGATAAACTGCGCTGCGCAAGATTTCCGAAGCTGTTCGCGAGATCGGCGTTCGCGGTGCGCACGATCGCCTCGGCCGAATAGCTGCCGTCCTGACCGAAGCTGACTTCGCGCAGCAGATAGTAACGCAGCGCATCGACGCCGAACTGTTCGGCGAGCGTCATCGGGTCGACGACATTGCCGAGCGACTTCGACATCTTCTCCCCGCGGTTGAGCAGGAAGCCGTGACCGAATACCTGTTTCGGCGGCGGCAGATTGGCACTCATCAGAAAGGCTGGCCAGTAAACTGTATGAAAACGAACGATATCCTTGCCGATCATATGGATATTCGCCGGCCAGTATTTGCCGAAATCGCTGTCGGGGTCGGGATAGCCAAGACCCGAAAGATAGGTGGTCAGCGCGTCGACCCATACATACATGACATGCCCCGGCGAGCCCGGAACCGGCACGCCCCAGTCGAAGCTGGTGCGCGAAACGCTGAGATCCTTGAGCCCGCCCTCGACGAAGCGCAGCACCTCGTTGCGGCGGCTTTCGGGGCGGATGAAGTCGGGATTGTCGTTGTAGAGCGCGAGCAGCCGGTCCTGATAGGCCGACAGGCGGAAGAACCAGCTTTCCTCGACGGTCCATTCGACCGGCGTGCCCTGCGGCGACAGGCGAGCGCCGCCCTCGCCATCGGTGAGTTCGCTTTCGTCGTAAAAGGCTTCGTCACGGACCGAGTACCAGCCTTCGTAGCGGTCGAGATAGAGGTCGCCGTTCGCCTCCATCGCTTTCCAGATCGTCTGCGATGCCGCGTGATGCGCCGCGTTCGACGTGCGCATGAAATTATCATAGCTGATATTCAGCTTGGCGTACATCTCACGGAAATATCCCGACATTTCATCGGCGAGGTCGATCGTCGCGCGCCCCTGGTCGCGCGCGGTCTGGAACATCTTCAGCCCGTGTTCGTCGGTGCCGGTGATCAGCCGCACATCGCGGCCGCGCGCGCGCTGGAAACGGGCCATGACGTCGGTCGCGATCGCTTCATAGGCGTGGCCGATATGCGGGCGGCCATTGGGATAGCTGATCGCCGTGGTGATATAGAAAGGTTCGTTATTTTCTGACATGCGCGCGCCTTAGCGGCTGGCGCGCGCGAGGGAAAGCGTCAGCGTGCTGACTGCCCGTGCCGCGGCGCTAGTTCGGCAAGGCAGTTGCCGATTTCGAACCCGACCATGGCCCCGTCGTACGACCCGCGGATCGCGTCGCGCACGGTGCGCTGGACGCGGTCCCATTGCGCGAGGATCGGGGCGATCTCGGCAACCGGGCGCTCGCGCGCGAGGCGGGCGAGCAGGCCGGGAACGATGTCGATCACGAGCTCGAGGCGCGCGCGGTTGCTCGTCCCCCCCACCTCGCGCGCGAGCGCCTCGCGCAGCCGGTTCTCCGGATCGCCCGACGTCGCGATCGCGATCAGCTTCCTTTCCATCGCCGCGACGTCGCTGTCGATCAGCGCGAGGGCCTTGCCCGGCACACCGCCCGATGCGGCAACGATCGCGCGCACCTCCGCCATTTCGAGCATCGGGCGCAATTCGTGCAGCCACGCCGTCATGACGTCACGGTCAACCGGTTGGAAACGCAGGATTCTGCACCGCGAACGGATCGTCGGCAACAGGCGTCCGGGCGAACGGCTGACCAGCAGGAAGAGCGTCTTCGCGGGGGGTTCCTCGAGCGTTTTGAGCAGCGCGTTGGCACCGTCGGTCTCGAGGTCGTCGACGGCATCGACGATGATCACCCGCCATTCGCCGAGCGACAGCGAAAGGTGCAGGCGACGGATCATCTGCCGCACCTGCTCGATCGTGATGTTGCGCGCGAGTTCCTTAGCCTTGTCCTTCGGCTGGCGCGCGAGGCGAAGGATCTCGGGATGGTTGCCGGCATCGACAAGGCGCGCCGCAGCGTCGTCGCCGCGATCGCCCAGCGTCAGCGGTTCACCGTCACCGCCGCGGCCATGGGTCACGAGAAAGCGCGCAACCTGTTCCGCAAAGGCGCCCTTCCCCATCCCCTGCGGACCCGCGAGCAGCCACGCGTGGTGGAGGCGCCCGCCCTGCCAGGCCTCTATGAAGGCCTTTTCGGCATCCTGATGGCCGATCATGGCAGCCATTCCGCGAGATCGGCAAGGATTGCCGCCGTGACGTCGCCCGCGGCGACGTCGGCATCGATGATCCGCCAGCGGACGGGCTCGGCGTCGGCCATCTCGACGAAGCGCGCGGCGAGGCGCGCCTGATAGTCGGCGGGCTTGTTCCCCATGCGATCGGAACCCCCGCGTTCGGTGAGGCGGCGGGCCGCCTCAGCCGCGCTGACCGTGAGCAGGAAGGTGCGGTCGGGGAGCAGCCCTTCCGAGCCGAAGCCATGGAGCATGAGGAGATCGGCATCGGTGATCCCGCCGCCGCCGCCCTGATAGGCGCGGCTCGAATCGACAAACCGGTCGCAGAGAACCCACGCGCCGCGCTCCAGCGCCGGGCGGATCAGGCGCGCGACATGGTCGGCGCGCGCCGCGGCAAAGAGCAGGGCTTCGCTGCGCGCATCCCAGCGGTCGTCCCTGCCTTCCATCAACAGCGTGCGGATCGCTTCGGCGCCGGCGCTGCCGCCCGGCTCGCGCGTCGCGACGGCTTCGACGCCGCGCGCCTCCAGTGCGGCGGTCAGCGCACGGATCTGGGTCGACTTGCCGACGCCTTCGCCGCCCTCGAGCGTGATGAAACGCCCGCGCGTCATGTTGCTAACCCGCAATCCGAAAGAATGAGATGCCGCCCGTGCATCGCTTGGCGGTAGCCCGGCGGATGGGCTTTGTCATCTCCGCGTAGCGGCGGCCCCGCCTTTCGGCGCGGTTTGCGCGATCGCGGGCGGATTGCCGGGCGCGAAACCCCATTCCATCAGCCGCTCGGCCTCGTCGCGCCGCGCCTTTTCGCTGCCCATGCCGGCGACGACCATGATCAGGCGGCGACCGTTCCGCTTCGCCGATCCGAGGAAGCAATAGCCCGCCTCGGCGGTGTGGCCCGTTTTCAGCCCGTCGGCGCCTTCGAAGCGGCCGAGGATAGGGTTGCGGTTCGGCTGGATGATCGGCTTGCCCTCGGGCGATTTGCCGTGCTGGAGCTTCGGGAGCGAGAAATAGCGCGCATAGTCGCCCGGATGATCGCGGATCAGGCGGTCGGCGAGCGTGATAAGGTCGGCGGCGCTGACCTGGGTGACGCCGCCGTCGGGCCAGCCACTGGGCGTTCCGAAACGACTCGACGCCATACCAATCCTGCCCGCTACCTCGTTCATTCTTTTCACGAATGCGTCTTCGCTGCCATCGATCCCGGTCGCCAGCACCGCCGCGGCGTCATTACCCGAAACCGTGATCAACCCCTTGAGCAGCTCGTCGACCGACACTTTCTCGTTCGGACTGAGGAACATTGTCGAGCCGCCGGTGCTGCTGTTCCATTTCTTCCACGTCGCTTCGCTGACGGTGAACTGCTTGTCGCGCGCCAGTTCGCCCTTCCTGATCAGGTCGAGCACGACATAGGCGGTCATCACCTTGGCCATCGACGCCGGGGCAAAGCGCTTTTCGGCGCCGCGCGAAAAGAGGATCGCGCCCGAATCGGGATCCTTGAGCATCACGATCGGCGCCTGCGTGACATAGGACGGGCGGCTGGCCGGCGCGCTTTTCGGGCGGGCGTCGCTCGCGGCTGCGGCGGGAAAGGCGAATGCGAGCGCGATGGCCGCCAATGCCGCGCCGCTGCCTTTTGCCAGGATGGTTGCTTTCCCCACGCGCCGGACCGTCAACGGTCGCGCTGGACCACCGCGTCGCGGAAGCCCTTGGCCTTTGTCTTGGCCAGCGCCCCGCGCGCGTCGGCGTCGCTCGCGAACGGACCAACGCGCACGCGCCAGAGATTGCCGGCTTTCGCGACATGGCCGCCGACCGATTTCGCCGCCGCATTCGCGCGGGCTTCGGTGCTGAAGGCGCCGACCTGCACGACATACTTGCCTGCCGGAGCCGTCGCGGCGGGTTTGGCCGCGGGTGCGGGCTTGGCGGCGGGCGCCGGTTTGGGCGCCGGCATCACCGTGCCGGGACCTTCGACGATGAAACGATCGTCGCCCGGTTTGGCGGTGCCCGACGCGATCGGCGCGGTCGCCACGGCGGAAGCCGCGACGCCCCTGGGAACCGGCAGGCCCTTCGCCTTGTTGCGCAGGATGGCGAGCAGCGAGTCGGGGGTCGCGATCCGTTCGGGTACCGGCTTGCCGGCGCGAAGCTGTGCGCGTTCGGCGGCAATCGGGTTGGTGCGCCGGACGCGCACGGCGGCAACCCCGCCGGTGAGACCCAGCTGCCCGGCGGCGCCGCGCGACAGGTCGATCAGGCGATCGCCGACCATCGGGCCGCGGTCGTTGACGCGCACGAGGATCGTCCGTCCGGTATCGAGCGCGGTCACCTCGACATAACTCGGTAGCGGCAGCGTTTTGTGCGCCGCGCTGATCGCCGCCGGATCGAAGGCTTCGCCATTGGCGGTCGGCTGCCCGGCCAGTTCCTCGCCATACCAGCTCGCATAGCCGACATCGTCATAATCGGGGATATCGGCGGGCGTATAGGTCACCCCGCCGATCGTATAGGGATCGCCGATCTTCACCGGCACGTCGGAGACTCCCGTTACGGTGGAGGCCGGTGCCGGGCTTGCCGCCGGCCCGCCCTCGCGCTTGCCGTCAAAACTGCCGCAGCCGGAAAGCATCAGCGCCGCTCCAGCCATCAGGCCCCCGCCCTTAACGATCGATTTCATCCGCCAGCAACCCCACAGACAGTGCGTAAAAGTTGGAACAATTATAGTCCAATATCGCACGATAGTTACCGGTCAGCAAATAGGCGGTCCGGCCGGGGCCATCGGGTTCGAGCAAGGTCGCCTGCACATTGCCGTCGGGCCAGCGCCCGCCGAGCGGCTGGATGCCGGCGGCGCGCCATTCGGCCATCGAGCGCCAGCGGCTGTGGCGGTCGAAAACGCGGGGGCAGCGCGTCGGGCTCAAGCGATTGGCCACGGCGCCGCGATTGAAGCTCGCCGGCACGGTGACCGCGACGCCCCACGGCTGACCGGCGCGCCACCCGGCGCGGCGAAGGTAGGAGCCGATCGATTCGATCGCGTCGGCCTCGCTCGACCAGATGCGCGCGACGCCGTCGCCGTCGCCGTCCTCGGCGACCTGCAGATAGACCGAGGGCAGGAATTGCGGATAGCCGAAGGCACCGGCCCAGCTGCCCTTCAGCGCGCTGCGCGGTACGCCCCGTTCGACCATCACCATCGTCGCGATCAGTTCGGGCTCGAACAGGCTGCGGCGGCGGCCTTCATAGGCCAGCGTCGCGAGCGCCTCGGGCAGGTCGAAATTACCGGTGACCTGGCCATAGGCGGTTTCATGGCCGTAAATGGCGATCATGATGCTCGTCGGGACGCCGGTGCGCTGCTCGATACGCGACAAAAGCGGAAGCAGCCGGTCGTGGACGCGGCGGCCGCCGCCGATGCGCGCCGCATCGACATGCTTGGCCCTGTAGGGGGCGAACGACGGGATCGGCGTGTTGGGGCTTGGCGGGCTGCCGAGATTGTCGCGATCGAGCGCGACGACGCGCGCGTTATAGCGCAGTCCCGAGGTCACGCGGTCGAAGGTCGCGCGCGACACGCCGCGCGCCTGCGCCTTCGGCCACAGCGACTGGACATAGGTATCGAAGCCGGGGTCGCCGCTTTGCGCATGGAGCGGCGCCGAAGCGGTGAGCATCCACGCCGACAGAAACGCCGCGGCAAGTGTGAAAAGGCGTCCGATTCTGAAACGTATAGCGTGCATGATGTCCCCACCCATAGGGCGTGTCTCGCACAGATGCGAGCGGCTTGGCTAGGCAGCGGCGGGACGAGCCGAGTCATTCGCGCGGTGGGGCGAGCGGGCAAGGTTTCGCTTGCCGCACCGCGCCCGCACGCTATGGCGGCGGGCCAAGGACAGGTGGCCGAGTGGTTTAAGGCAGCGGTCTTGAAAACCGCCGTGGGTGCAAGCTCACCGTGGGTTCGAATCCCACCCTGTCCGCCAGGTTTCAATCCCACTCTTTCCCGAACCGTTTCCGAAACCCCAGCTTAGCTGCGGGTTTGAGATGCGATTCGTATCCCTGTGCGTCCCACATGGTCCAGCCCGACATTTTTGCCAATGTGGGAGCGAATTTTATGATCAGAGGGATGAAAAGCACTTCGAACGGGCTCTCGAAGCCCAAGGATAAACGACGTCGCGTGAGTCTCGGTAACGGCCTCATGCGCCTCGAACGGCCGGGAGGCACCAGCTGCTGGGTGTGCCGGGTCCAGAGCGACGGCGTGCGCCGCGACTTCGGCCTTGGCAGCTGCCAGAAAGTCAGTCTCGCTCAGGCGCGCGAAATGGCGCAGGAAATTCGCAGCCAGATCGAGATGGGCGTTGACCCGCAAATTGAGCGGCGCAAGCGGCAGGCGGTGCCGACCTTCAAGGACGCCGCCGTCACAACCTACGAGATACACTCGAAGACATGGCGCAACGGCAAGCATCACGCGCAATGGATGCGAACGATGGAGCTATATGCCTTCCCGCACATCGGAAAATTCAAGGTCGATCAAATTACCGGCCCGATGATCCGCGACCTGCTCGCGGAAATCTGGCTGGCGAAGCCCGAGACGGCGCGCCGCGTCCGGCAGCGCGTAGGCGCCGTCCTCGATTGGGCCTATGCATCAGGCTACCGTGAAACTGACGCCCCGATGCGTGCGATCACCAAGGGCCTGCCCCGCCAGCCGCGTCGGGACAATCATTTCGCGGCCATGCCATATGAGGACGTGCCAGCCTTCGTGGAGCGATTGCGCGAGAGGGAATCGTTCAGCCGCCTCGCCCTCGAATTTGCCATTTTTACCGCCGCACGGTCAGGCGAGGTTCGTGGAGCTACATGGGGCGAGTTCGATCTGGAAAAGGGCCTGTGGAAGCTCTCCAAGGATCGCATGAAGGCATTTCGGGAGCATGTCGTTCCCCTCACCTGCCGCCCGCTCCGCATCGTCGAGCGCTGCGCGCGGCTGCGCATCAAGGGTTGCGACCTTGTCTTTCCCGGCATGCGGCGCAATCGCCCACTGTCCGATCAGACGCTGACCAAGCTGCTTCGGGAAATGGGCGAGCCATACACGGCGCATGGGTTCCGCTCGTCGTTCCGCGATTGGGTGAGCGAAGAAACCAACCACCCCAGCGACGTTGCCGAGGCCGCGCTCGCCCATACTGTCGCCAACAAGGTCGAAGCCGCCTACCGGCGCGGCAATCTTCTCGAAAAGCGCCGCATCATGATGGAGGATTGGGCGAACTATTGCGACGGGAGGAAGCGATGAGCTGCTACACGCGCGCGCGCCGCTATTTGCTCCGCCAATATGAGCGCGCCGTCGATCGGATCGACGAGGAGGATCGCGCGATCTTTCTTGGCCACCGGGTCGAGGAGCTGAGCTATCGCCAGCTTGCCGAGCGCCATGGCGTCAGCATTGCGGAGGTCGAGGAAGCGATGATCCGCAGTTTGCGGGTCATCGCCCGTTCGGTCGAAGGAAAGAACCGCAAGCGGTGGCAATTCTGGCGGCGTTAGCGCCGCTTGGACCTTGCCAATCAGCCGCCGCGCCGACAGGGTGCCGCCAGCGATGAAAACCGACCTTGACCATCTGCCAGCCAATAAACAGCGCGAGCTGGACCGCGTAAAGGCAATTGTCTTCGAAGAATTCGAAGACGCGATCGCGCTCGGCACCATGGGCTGGAAGAAGAAGGGCCGGATCGACAAGATCATCCTTTACGGCAGCTATGCGCGCGGCGGCTGGGTCGATGAGCCGCATACCGCCAAGGGCTATCGCTCGGACTTTGACCTTCTCATCATCGTCAACGACAAGCGCCTCACCGAGAAGGTCGATTTCTGGAGCAAGCTCGAAGACCGCCTCATCCGCGAACTGGCGATCGACAAGACGCTCAAGACGCCGGTCAACTTCATCGTTCACACCTTGCAGGAAGTGAACGATGGGCTTGCTCATGGACGCTACTTCTTCATGGATGTCGCGCGCGACGGGATCGCTCTGTATGAATATGACGACAAGCCGCTGCACACCCCGAAGCCTAAGACGCCCGAGCAGGCGCTGGCGATGGCGCGCGAGTATTTCGACGAATGGTATCCGAGCGCGGGCCGATTCAAAAGCGCGGCCGAGTTTCTCGCGAACGACGGCGGGCTGCGGGAAGCAGCCTTTAACATGCACCAGTCTGCGGAGCGCCTTTACCACTGCGTCCTCTTGGTCTGCACCTTCTACACACCCCACGTCCACAACCTCGCTTTCCTGCGCACACAGGCTGAGCGCATCGACATGCAGCTGGTCGATGCCTGGCCGCGCGAGCGCCGCGAGGACCGGGCGCGGTTTGAGAAGCTGAAAGAGGCCTACGTGAAGGCCCGCTATTCGAAGCATTACCGCATCACCGAAGAAGAGCTGACTTGGCTTGGGGGCTGCGTCGATGACCTCGGACGAGCGGTTCATGCGATCTGCTCGGAGCAGATCGCCGAACTCGAAGCAAACGCTTCAATTCGCCCCTGATTATCCATTGCCATACGAAAAGCGCGCGACTGCGCGCCGTTTCGCGCGCTGGGTATGGCATTTATGCGCCGTGCCATACGCTCAAAACCGCAGAAACCCGACCATCCCGGGTCCGCAGCTGGCACGGCTTTTATCTTGCCCTCTTACTTGGTTCCCTGATTTTCGAAGTTTTCGCCATCTCCATCTCTCCTTCATGCGAAGTAATTGGTCCCTACCCGAGCCAACCACCGAAGAACTGGGACGGCGTGCGGAAGGGACGGCAGGTCTCCGCGCCTGCCCTGGCAGAGCCACGCGTGCGCATGAGGCCGAACATCGGCGCGACCCCTGACCGAGCCCGCGAGGCCAGAGTGCGCTTGAAAAATCCCGCGCTCATTTGACCGATCTAGAATTTTCGGACAAAAAGGGAACAGATGACCAGTAGCCCGTCACGAAGGAAGCGAAAGATCGGACGCAACGAACGTTGCCCATGCGGCAGCGGGCGCAAATTCAAGCATTGCCACGGCACTGTCGCTTCGAATGGGCGAGCACCTCGACTTTTTCAAAAGAGCATTGAGCAAGCACGGACGCAGTGGCAAGCGCGCGAGAGGGTTCGCGAGAAGCAGCAGGGCCTCGGACGCCCGATCATTGCCGCTAAAGTCGGAGACGAACAGGTCGTCGCGATCGGCAACAAGCTGGTTTCTTCTCGGAACTGGAAGACATTTCCGGATTTCCTGCAGGACTATCTAAAAACGAAGCTTGATCCGGCCTGGGGCAATTCGGAGATCGCCAAACCGCTCGAGCTGCGCCATCCGATCATGCAATGGTATGAGGCGCTCTGTCACTTCCAGCGAAAATGGTTGAAGAAGCCGGGCGTGCCGACGAGTACCGACGTCGTTGGCGTTCTCGGCTGCTATTTTGGTCTCGCCTATGGTCTCTATCTGCTCGACCACAATGTCGAACTGCAGGATCGGCTGATCGCTCGATTGAAGAATCCAGGTAACTTTCAGGGCGCCTATTATGAAATTCTCGTTGCCCGCGCGCTCATCTCCGCAGGGTTCGAGTTGACGCTCGAAGATGAGACCGACAAGCGGGAGAAGCATTGCGAATTCGCGGCAGTGTCGAAGACCAGCGGCGAGAAGTTCTGGATCGAGGCGAAGATGCGCGGCGTCGCCGGTCTTCTCGGTCGAACCGATGCAGACGGCACCAGGAACCCCAGCGCAATCTCCAGCCTGATCCCGCAGCTCAACGGCGCCTTCAAGAAACCCGCGGCAGACCGGCGCATGATCTTCATCGATCTCAATTGCGACATGCGCAGCGACGTGACGGAGGACGATCGCCCACCATTTCTAGCCAAGGCGACGGAACGCGTTCACCGCTACGAACGCGAAGAGCTGGTCGAGGGCGAGTCCGCCTATTTGTTCATCACGAACATGACCTTCCATCGCGAACTTGAAGGGCCCGCCCAAATGGTCGCCCTGCCCATTGGTGTTGGTATCCCGGACTTCAACCGCTCAGGCCATATGACGCTCTACGAGGCGTATAAGCGGGAGAAGAAGCACGCCGATGCGAACCGTGTCGCCGAGGGTTTGTCCTCATTGCTTTCGATTCCTTCCACTTTCGACGGCTCGCTGCCGGGAGTAACGCTGCACGGCGAGAGGCCGCCAGTCGTCATTGGGCAGACCTATAATTTCGAGGGTGCTGGCGAAGACGGCGGTGACATGATTGCGACCGTCACCGACGCCATCGTCATGGAAGCAGACCAGACGGTGACGATTGCGGTCCACGACAAGGCGAACGACAAGGCCTACCTTCTCAAGGAAAAGATGAGCGACGCGCAGCTCGCCGACTATCGCAATCACCCTGACGCTTATTTCGGACAGGTACGCCCTGTCCAAACTGTGTCGAAAACACCGTATGAGTTCTTCTGCGCGCTCATGCGCATTCATTCGGATTGGCCGCGCGACAATCTCCTTGGGCGGCTGAAGCTGCCGGAAGCGCAGGCCGCCAACCTGAGCGACGAGGAGGTCTGCGCACTATTTTGCGAACGCCTCGTGGCCGGCAGTGGCGCGTTCGAAAGCCAAGGCGGCGTGCTTGTCCCGAAAGGCTCGGTGAACAGACCGGCCCAGTCCGCGGTCCCGGCCGAAGTTTTCAGGCCTGCAGCGCGGCGGCTGAGGCCATAGAAACTGCAAGCGGCAGCTAAGCTTGCCTTCGCCTTAGGAAGCACTCTTTGTCGCCCGAGATGCCTCTAATCTCAGTGATCCACCTGCATGGTTGCCTTGGAACATGTACCCGTCAGTCTGACCAAAAACGGTCAATCGCCCCTAGGCTCTTGAAGCCGATCGATCCGTAATTTGGGGGCCACGATGCTCCGCATCGAACCCACATATCATAATCACACACCTTACGCACGGGTGCATAGCGCTTTTCTGCCACTTTTCGAGGCGGCAATCCGACTACACCGCTGCCTCATTTTTGAAAAGTGACGTTTTTCCGGGACTTTTCGAGGCTGCGCATCGCACTCTCGTCGGACACACGCATGGCGGACGAAAACGACGCGAGCGGCGGATCAGCCGCGCGCGAATTTGAGGTGCGGAATAGGCATTGCGGTGAGGTGTATATCCGCCCTCTGGACTTACGCTGCTGCCCCTCGCCACTCCGACGGCAACTGCGAACGCGGGGAGATTCTCCGGAATGAGGGTCCAAAGCATCCACGGGGTCGAGTATTGGTCGCTGGGCGTAGAAAAAGAAGCGCTGGAGCAGAAACGTCGTGTGGCACGAGGCCACGCAACCCTTGATAATCGGGCACTAGGGGCGGCACCTTCCGGCCGCCCAGTCAACGCCCGAAGGATTCGGTGCCAGTATGCCTTTTCAACGCCCTTTCCTCCCACCGTCTTCGCCTCTTGCCATCGAGCCGATCAGCATGCGGGTTCCAGACGCCTGTAGATTTACGGGCATCAGTCGCAGCACTCTCTACCTGCTTATTGCCAGAGACGAGGTTGAGATCGTCAAGATGGGCGCCGCCACGCTCGTACTGACCGATAGCCTCCGTGACTTGATAGAACGACAGCGCGGGAGCTCGACAAGCCGGACGGCGACGGCGATCCGGCATCGCAAGGTCGAGCCCGGTCAACAGCGGACCTCCCGAAACAAGCGTGACGACGCTATTCTGACGAGGTTCCCTCTATTCGACGGTGAGTAGGCTGGTTGACGTTCGAGATTAGGAGAGCTTTTTGCGTTATCGCTTGGCTATGTCTGACCATTCTTCGTGGGCCAACGGCTCAGCATTCAGTTTGTCGCGATTGGTGCGCCAGTTTGGCATATGGCGATCGAGAAATGCCACGAACACCTCACCATGATTGCGCTCGATAAGGTGCGTGATTTCATGGAGAACCAGATAGCTGATGCATTCCGGCGGCTTCTTTATCAGCTCAAGATTGAGCCAGATGCGGTTGGCGGCCGGGGTGCAGGCACCCCACTTCGTTTTCATGCGCTTGATACCCACAGAGGGCGTCTCGACATCTAGGCGCGCCGCCCATTGTGTCACCAGTGTCTGCGCCCGGTCCCGCAGTAACCCGCGCTGCCACTTTTGAACCACTCGTTCACGGAAATCCCTGCCGCAGTCTTTCGGAACACGCAATTCCAGGCGGCGGCCGCTGGTCAGCCGAACGGATGATGCCCCCGGCTGCTCGATCAAGCGCACCCGGTATCGCTGCCCCAAATGAAAATGCGCTTCGCCCGAAACATACCGGCGCTCGCTTTGCCGGGCTTGTCGCTGGAATTTGTCGCGCTGGCGGTTGATCCAGCCCATGCGGGAAACAACTGCGATCCTGACGGCGTCATCACTGACCGTTGGCGGGGCGGCAACACGCACCCGGCCGTCCGGGGGATAGACACCCAAGTGCAGATTCTTGATCGGCTTGCGGACCAGCTCAACCCGCAACCCGCCGATTTCGAGCGCCTCAGTATTCATGATTTTCACGCACAATGGCGAGGATTGACTCAACCTTTGCCTCATCTTCCCCGATTGACCGGCGAATGGTGTTGCGCACCATCTTTTCACGGATTGGGTTGCTGCGCCAATCGGCTTTGCGCGCTGCCTTCACATCGGCATCGATTTTGAGCGCAAGATCGACATCCTGATCGAGATTATCATACAGCGCCCGCTGCCCCGGTGACGCCACCCCGGCCGGATAGGAGGCGCTAGCGTTAGGGTCTTTCGCTTTCTTCGTCAGCTCTGCGATCTTGTCGAGATAGGCCGCATATTCGATAGCCCCTGCCCGCCGCTCTTCGATCAGGGCATCAAGCAATTCCGACATCAATTCATAATATTTGGGATTAACCGGGCTTTCGTCGATGATGAGCTTGCGGACGTTGTTTTCGATGGTTTCGGCCACCGCGTCCTTGTTCTTCTTGATACCATCGGGAAGCCCGTCCACCGCATCGGGGCCGCGTGCGACGATCACGTCGATCAGCGACATGTCGTCGAAATTGGTCAGCACTTCGCTGTCTTCGGCCTTGATATAGGTATCGATCAGGTGTCGCATCGCGGGTTCGTACATCTTGAGGTCGATGGCATCACCGCTGGCCAGCTTGATTTCATCGCGCAGCTTCTGAAAATGCTCGACTTCGGCCTTGAGCGCTGCCGCCCCGGCAGTGTTATAGCCTGCCTCGGCCAAATCCCCGGCAATGTCGGCATAGGCGCGCAGGAGGCTGGCGGACAGCTTGTAGAGCGTGAGCCGTCGCGGCTCGCTATCCTTGAGCTGATCCTTGTCCTTCGTGTCCACGCCGCAGAAATAATGGATATGCGCGGTGCTGTCTTTGGGCGGGGGCACTGGCTCGCAAAGCGCCCGCAACGCTTCCAGCGTCTCGGCAAGCCGCTGCTGCGCCTTGGCGATACGATCCGACAGCAGCCCCTCGACATCGGCCTTGTCAAAATTCTCGAAGGCTTCGGATGTGTAATCGGTGATCGCGCCCTCAAGGCTGCGGAACAAGTCCTTATAGTCGATCACATAGCCATATTCCTTGTCCTCCCCATCCAGCCGGTTGACCCGGCAGATGGCTTGGAACAGGCCGTGATCGTGCATTTTCTTGTCGATGTACAGATAGGTGGCGGACGGCGCGTCGAAGCCGGTCAAGAGCTTGTCCACCACGATCAGGAGCTTCATCTGTGCCGGAGCTTCGATGAACAGCCGCTTAGCCTCTTTCTCGAAGCCCTCCGGGTCTTTGCCCGCCAGCATCCGGTTATAGATGTCATACTGGCGCAGCCGCTCGGTCAGATTCGCCCCTTCGCCTTTGATGTCGTTGGGTGACGGGCGATAGGAGGTGACGATGGCGCATTTGCCGTGCAGCTCGGTTTTCTCGAACAGCTCATAGAATTTGCAGGCTTCATAGATACTGCCCGAAACAAGCATTGCGTTTCCGTGGCCTGACATGAGGCGCGGCCGAATGGCCATGTCCATCATGATGTCATCGACAATCTGTTCCAGCCGGGACTGACTGGACAGCACTTTCTTGAGCGTCCCCCACCGCTGTTTGAGCTGCGCCTTGGCTAGATCGGTCAGCCCCTTGGTCTTTGCTTCGAACCACTGATCGATCTTGGCCTGCGAAGTGATACTCTGATTGATGTCCCGCGCTTCATAGCGCAGGTCCAGCACCACGCCGTCCGCAACCGCTTCGTCGAATTTGTAGGTGTGAATATAGGTGCCGAATGTCTCAAGGCTGGTGGCCTTGTCCGCCTTGAGCAGCGGGGTGCCGGTAAAGCCGATGAACATCGCGCCCGGCAAAATCGCCTTCATCGCCTTGTGAAGATCGCCGCTTTGCGTGCGGTGGCATTCATCGACGAATACGAAGACATCGCCCTTGGCCTTGAAATCCGCGGGCAGCGCCGCCTTCACCTCTTCCAGATAAGCCGAAACATCATCCTCATCCTTGCCGCCGAATTTATGGATCAGCGAACCGACCAGCCAGGGCGTGGTATCGTTGAGGACAGCGATCAGGTCTGCGCCGGAACGGGTGCGGTGGATTTGCTCGCCAACCCCCAGAAAGACCTTTTCGATTTGCTCATCCAGCTCGGTGCGATCCGTGATGATGAGGGCGCGGGCATCCTTCACATTCTCGCGGACCCACTTGGCCAGCCACACCATCGTCAGGCTCTTGCCCGATCCTTGGGTGTGCCAGATGATCCCGCCTTCACGCTTGCGCACCCGATCTTGCGCGGCCTTAACGCCGAAATACTGGTTGGGGCGGCACAGTTTTTTGATGCCAGCATCGAACACAATGAAGTCGTGCAGCATTTCCAAAAGGCGCGGCTTGACGCACATATGGATCAGGTCACGGTCCAGCCGCTGCGGGGGCAGGTCAGCCGCCTCATCCGCTTCCTTCCATTCGAGAAAATAGCTCTCAGGCGTCTGGATCGTGCCGTATCGCAGCCCCTCGGTATCATTGCCGGCCATGACGAGCTGCATGGTCGCAAAGAACGGCTGGATGAAAATGCCCTTCTGATTGTCGAGGCTTTGCCGGATGCCTTCGGAAACCGACACAGTGGAGCGTTTCAGTTCCAGCACGCCCAGCGCGATGCCGTTGACATAGAGTACGATGTCGGGCCGCTTGGTGGCGCTTCTGCCATCGGACCCGTGCACGGTCACTTCTTCGGCAATGGCGAAGTGGTTGGCTTGCGCGTCGGACCAGTCGATCAGCTTCACCGTTTGGAACGGCTGCCCCGGCCCAGCCTGCACCTTCACGCCGTAGCGTAGCAGAGTATAGACGGCGCGATTGACCTCATAGGGGATGGTCGCGTGATCGCCCGCAACCCGGCGCAATTCGGCGATGGCGAGTTTGATGAGCGCATCGTCATGGCGGCCGGTGAGCCATGCGGTGAGATAGTCCGGCTCGATATTCCGGTTACCCTCCCGGTCTTTCCAGTCGCCCAGATAGGTGTAGCCCAGCCGGTCACGAAACAGCGCGACAACGCGGTTTTGCGTGGCGCGTTCGATCTGGCCGACTTTGCTCATATCAATCTGACCCTGCCGGTGAGAAGTTGTTGGATCATGCCTTGGCGGACTTGCTCCATTTTGGCCTTCTTTTCATTCAACGATTGCAGGTCAGCATCTACCGCAAGGATGGCTTCAGCAATCGCAATTTGCTCATTAGATTTTGGAATTTTCAGCCTGATCCGTGCAAGACTGGCGCCACCAATATGGACAACCGCATCGCCTTGAGCAAAGGCTGCCTTTTGACGGGCGACAAAAGGCATATTGAGAAAGTAGCCAAGAAATTCAGGAGAATGATCTTTTGCGCGAAGAATGATTATGTCACCGCCTGCGACTGCAAAATCACTTGAGACGAAAGCAGCACACTTTCCAATCTCTTCTTTGGTTTCACCTGATCCAGCAAAGAGAATGTCGCCGCGCTGGAGGGCCGTTGCCGACTGGGCAACACTTACCGAGACTTTCGAGTGAAATTGCCGAATGATCTCGTTGTGGTGCGTATACAGCTCGCCGTATCTGACACACGGAATGTCACCCGATTGCGACTGATCGCGGCGAATGCCTGCACCTTTTAGAAACGTGCCCAACGTGCCCAGGGTGACCTCATCCCACTCCCCCGAAAAGCCGGGGAGGCGGCGCTTGCCGGTGAGGAGTTGCTGCATCGCGCCCTGCTTGATGTCCCGCTTCTTGGTGATCAGCGCGTCGAGCGATGCTATCAGATCGTCAATGTCGCTCAGGGCTTGGGCGATGCGCTTTTGTTCGGGTTCAGGTGGAAGCAGGAAAGTGCATTCCGATAGTGAGCCTCCATTGGTCAGCGCCCGCGTGGTATATGTTGCTCGTGACTCAATCTGCTTGCGAACGTTGCGAGCCCGCAAGGCATATGCGGCATACTCCGGCAGAAGCTCCTTGCTTTTGGGCCGCCCTCGCAGCACGAAACCGCTAAACACGGCGCGCTGGATCGGCTCAAGAAGAATAGCCGAATAGCCGATTTCCGCTACTGTTTCCGATGTGCGTGTGAAAAAGGCATCACCCTGAAAGGCCGAATATGCGTCAGCCTCATCATTGTTGACCGTTACTTTCCCCCGGACATCTGCGGCGGATAGCCGCTGGTTGCTGTAGACATCCATGTAATTGATGATCGGGGTGCCTTGCCCGAAAAAGCGTTTGGCCTTGTTCAATCCGTTCTTGAAAGCATAATGCGTCCCAATGCTGGTCCGTTTCCAGCCTTCGGGCGGCTCATCACCTTTAAGCTGTGGCGAACCATCCCCGGTCATTGGAATTTGAATCCTATGGCCGCCAGATGGTCGGCAACCTTTGCCTGCAAATCGGTCACGGTCTTGTTCAATGTCGGTAACGGCTCCCGATACCGCTCCACCAGCGTTTTGATCCGGCCGGTCAGCGCCTGTGCAATGCGATCCCGTTCGCCATTGATCGCGGCTTCGATGGAGGCGATCCATTTGTCCTCCACCACCAGCGCCTTGGCCTCCTCATCGGTCAGCTTGACATATCGGGCCACGGTCTTGGCATCGAGCTTTGCCCTGGCATCCTTCACCGCCGTGCTCTTGCCGCTTTGCTCAACCATCAGCCGCAACATGTCGTCGATGGCGAATATCTCCAGAAATTCGGGGATGGTTTCCAACAGATCGGCCTTGATCGCTTCATCTGCACCGCCCTGCTTTTCGAGCTTTTCGTATCGCTTGAAAAAGCCCTGATCCAGTTCGTCCGCCAGTTCCTTTCGCCGCGACTTCAGCAGGGCGGCGGTGATCTTGCCCTTGCCGTTGCGGCATTCGGCCAGCAGGCCATCCTCCCCGTTATGCTCTTCATCGAGCGCGGCGATTCGTTGTTCCACATCCTCCAGCGCCGCCTCCAGCGCATCGAGCGCGTCCTTTTCGGCCTTGAAGAAGCGCGACACGATTAGCGGCGGCGGGATGACTTCGGCGACAAAGGCGCGGGTGGCGCGCCCGGCTTTGAGAAGCAGGTCCGGCGTTTCCGGCCAGACCATCTTGTCGCCATCCTTCACCTTGACGATTTCTCGCATCACCTTGGCGGCCGCCCACCCGTCAGACGTGATCTGATAGGCATCATCCTGCATCGTGTCAGACCAATAGGTCATGATATGCTGATAAGCGTCATAGCCATCGAGCAGCGGCGCGGCGTTGAAACGCTCCAGCACGTCTTCGGACAGCGCGTGGATCAAGTCCTTAGGATGCTGACCGGGGCCATAGCCGCGCATCGTTGGCGTGTTGGCATCGCGCCATTCGGCGAACACAGTATCGAGCTTTGCGGTCAACGCCACGAAATCGGTGTGTTCCATGATCGCAGGCCGCACATCTTCCGGCGCGGGGACGGCATTGAGATAGCCCGCCCGCTCATGCGGGGCGAACAGCGCGCCGCGAAGTCCGGGCATCGCATCCCAAAAGCGGGACAGCGCATCGATGTCAGCGGCGGGAATGCCACCTTTCAGATGCGCCTCGATGTCTTGCAGGTCTTCCGGCTCGGCACTGTCGATGTAGCGCGGCAGATTGAGATTGCCGACGTTCTGCGCCGACATGATTTCGGCGATGGGCACCATGCGCGCATAGCCAGGCAGCTCGCTGCGCCTTTCGAACACATCGACAATCTTGTGCACGTCCTGATGGCGCAGCCGGTTCTTGGGGCCGTCCTTGGTAAAGCCCTTGGCCGCGTCGATCACGAAGATGCCAGTTCGGCTGGCGGCGTTTTCCTTGTCCAGGACAATCAGGCAGGCGGGAATGCCGGTGCCATAAAAGAGGTTGGCAGGCAGGCCGATGATGCCCTTAATGTAGCCGCGCCCGATGATCTCCTTGCGGATTTCCCCCTCGGCATTGCCCCGGAACAACACGCCATGCGGCATGACAACCACGGCTTTGCCGGTCGATTTCATGCTAGCGATGATATGCAGCAGATAGGCATAGTCTCCATTCTTCGCGGGCGGGCGGCCATAGATGAAACGGTCATATTCCTGCTCAAGCCCGGTCGCCCAGGCCTTGTCAGAAAAAGGCGGATTGGCGACGACGTAGTCGAAGGTCTTTAGGCCGTTGCCTGCTTTGAAATGCGGCTGGGTTATAGTGTTGCCGCGCCACAACTCCGCATCGGCATTTTGGTGGATGACCATGTTCATGCGCGCCAGTGCATAGGTCGCAACGTCCTTCTCCTGCCCATAGATCGACAGACCATCGGGTGCAGCATCGGCCGCCTTCAGCAGCAGCGAGCCAGAGCCGCAGGTAGGGTCATAGATTGTCTGGTCGCGCTTGCTCTGGTCGTTGATGCCCACGGCCATCGCCATGATGCGGCTGACTTCGGCCGGGGTGTAGAATTGCCCCTTGGACTTGCCGCTCTCAGTAGCGAAGTGGCGCATGAGATATTCATAGGCATCGCCCAGAATGTCGTCGCCTTCGGCCCGATTTTTTCGGAAATCCAGTTCGGGGCGGCTGAAAATCTCCAGCAGATTGGACAGCCGGTCCACCATGTCCTTGCCGTCGCCCAGCTTGGCTGGATCATTGAAAGAGGCGTTGTTGATGACCCCGCTGAGTCCGTTGCGTTCGGCGATCTGGTCGACGATCTCATCGATTTTTTCGCCAACCTCCTTGTCGCCTTTCAACGCCAGCAGATCGGAAAATTTGCAGCCTTCGGGCACTTCAATCTGCGCTTCGGGGTCGCTTTCGGCGCGGTCCGACACATATTTCAGGAACAGCAGGGTGAGGATGTAGTCCTTGTATTGCGAGGCATCCATGCCGCCGCGCAGCGCGTCACAGCTTTTCCATAGTGAACTGTAAATCTGGGATTTCTTGACTGCCACGTGTGATCCGTTCGGTATTGAATGTTGGTTTTGCGCGCCCGGTTCAGGATCGCACGAGCTTGAAGGAAACCTGATAGCGGAAGAAGCTCACGCTTGGCACCATCGCTAGGGCGCGGCGGATGCGCTGATCGTCATCGAGCGCGATGACAACCCCCTCCACTGTCTGCCCGTCTTCGGCAAGTTCATCCTTCACAAATCCCATGTAACGCAGGATTTGGCCGACCACCGCGTCGCTGGCACGGCCCTTCTTCAATTCGACCACCAGCAGCCGCTTGCGATCTTTGCTGATCGCCAGAATGTCGAGATTGCCGGTGTCCGTGGGATATTGCTGGCCCACCATCTCGCCTTCGTCTGTGAAAATATCGAAGTCACGGCCCAGTTCTGTTTGGCCCCAGTTGGCGACGAGAAAATCCTCAAGGTGCTTCTCCATCCCGAAGGCCACTGGATCTTCTACCAAGCCTTCGTTCGTCATGAACGGCGCAGCGGCAGGGGATGGTAGTCCGCCGATCAACGCCTCAATTTCCGCAGCGTGGCCAATGATATTTGACACTGTGCCGATCGAGCCCGTTGAGTTCTTCAGCGCGTCGCTCATCGCGGCACGTTCGATGTAAATTTCGTGCCACCGCACCGTGCGGCGATGTGGCAGAATTTCTCCTTCCGCGTACCAGTACTCGCCTTCGATCTCGCCTACGCGATATCGGCCCGCGCCGTCAGGTGAAAGGATCACATCCCCCGGTCGCAGCCCCTTAGAGACTGTCCAGATCGCGCCACAAGCCAGCCCAGCAGCAACCTTACTTTTGTCCGGGTGGATATCGAGAAAGATAGGGACATAGGCTGCGTTGAATGGCCGCCACGTGTCCGTCAGCTTCTCACTTAGGTCTTCGTGAATATCGAAGTGGGTGCCGACGAATCCACTCTCGAAACACTCCAGAGCATACACGCTCTTCCGGCCAAGCATCACGCGGTAGTAACTCTTCATCTCGCCCCTGATCTTTGATTCGCCTACGCGCGCCATAGCTTGATCGTCGTGAGAAGTCTCAGGTCGCAAAGTTGTTCGAAAGGCTTATGCTGATGCCATCCGTCATCTCACTTCCACCCCTTGAATTTCCGCCGAAGATTGAACGTTCGCGTCGTGTCGGATGCAGGAGTCCAGATAGACAGACCCTTCGCTCCTACGTTCGCAGTCAGTCAACGCGTGCCCGTCCGCCGGTCCCTCATGAGCATACGGCGATCGCGCAAAACCGACCGATACGATATCCGCCGAGCAATCACTTAGGCTCAACGATTTATCATGCCGCAAATGATGGAGTAGCATAGAATACATTAGACAAGTGCAGCGTTAAATGGCAAAGCAGTTGTACGGACTGAATCATGAATTCAGATGCGCGGTGGAACCGTGTGGGTCCGAAATTACGCGGACGTAATTTGAAAAATTATTTCAAATACATAGGTTTAACTTATTAAAACCACCCTGTCCGCCACCACGTCGATGCGCGGCGGCGGTGCCGCCCCGCGATCAGGCCGGAACATAGGTCAGCCGGATAACATCCTCGCCGAACGGATCGCTGGCCACAAGCCGCAGTGGTGGCCGCGGACCCGCGAAGAAGGGCGTGCCGTCGCCCAGCACGACCGGATGGAGGTAGAGCCGATATTCGTCGATCAGGCCGAAGTCGGTCAGGCTCTGCGCCAGGTTTGGTCCGGAAACCGCGATCTCCCCGGCCAGCCGGGCTTTGAGGTCTCGTATCAGTGTTCCGGGTTCGCCATTGACCAGCGTCGCGTTGGGGCCGACCGACGTCAAACTGCCCGAAACGACCCATTTCGGCTGGCCTCGCCACGCCGCTGCGAATTCGTGGAGCTCGGGGGTCCAATCAGGATGGTCGTCGTCCCAATAGCGCATGATTTCGTACATCCGGCGCCCGTATACGCTGCCGGCCAGGCCGCGGACATGCTCGATCCAGTGGCGAAAGAGCAGCGGATCCGGCGCGAATGCGTCGTGGTCGACATAGCCGTCGAGCGACAGGTTCATTCCGAAAACCAGCTTTGCCATGCCATGCGTCCTTCCGGGATCATTCTCAGGCGAAATGCAGTCGCCGGTATTTGCCACGAAAATAGAGAAGCGGATCGCGATGCGGCTCGAACTGTGCGCGCACGACGCGGCCGACGAGGATGAAATGGTCGCCCGCCTCGTGCAGCGATTCGTGCTGGCATTCGAACGAGACGAGCGAGCTCCCGAGCAGCGGCACGCCGGTCTGGCCGGGCGCCCACGGCTGGCTGGCGAAGCGATCCTCGCCCTTCGCGGCGAAGCGGTTCGATGTTGGCTGCTGACCGATCTGCAGGACGTTGACACCAAAATGTGCCGCTTCGCGAAGCGCCGGCGCGGTTCCGGCGGTGTTGGCGATGCAGACGAGCAGCAGTGGCGGGTCGAGCGAGACCGAGGTGAAGCTGTTCGCGGTGAGGCCGACCGGCGTGCCCGCGGCGTCGAGCGCGGTGACGATCGTGATGCCCGTGGCAAAGCAGCCCATCGCGTCGCGCAGCGTGCGCGGGTCCGATCCGGCCTTGAATTCCATCGCCTCGCGCGGCTGGCGCCGTTCGAGGAATTCGAGCAGCTGGCCGAGCAGCGCCTCCTTGCGGTCGGACGCGAGTTCGAGGTCGCATTCGTTGATGTCGACGCTCTCGCCCATGGGCAGCGCAGCGTTGAACGTGTCGCTGACCGCGCTGCACTGCGCGGGTGAAAAGCCGCCGCGGACGACGAGCGCCGGGACGGCCAGTCGCGCGGCGACGCCATTCGCGATCGCGTCTTCGTCGACCGGCATGTCGACGAGCACCAACCCGGCGGCAAGAAGTGCTCCATCGAGCGCCAGCGCGCGTGTCGCGATCCATCCGCCGCGCCCCGCGGTCACGACGACGGGGCGCGAACCCATTTGCGCGAGCACCGCGCGCAGATCCTCGATATGCGGCGCAAGTCCGTACTCGTCGTCCGCTTTGCGCAGGTCGAGATTGACGACGCGGCGCCCCGAAATCACCAGTGCGTCGGCGACGTCGCGCCACGCGGCGCGGCCCTGGCCAACCTCGGGGATCAGCAGTACGGCGGGATCGTTTTCGTCGCCGAGCATGTCGGCCGACAGAGGGACGCCGCCGAAACCCTTATATTCGATGAGGCTCAAAAATCCCCCTTGCCGTGCCGGCGAGCGCGGACCCCGGCGGCTTTCGATATGACCAAGTTGCGAAGAATCGGACCATATCGAATGCAGGCGCGCCGCGCCAGCGTGGCGGGGTGTTTCAGGCGCGCATCCTGGCAAGCCGCTGATCAACGATCGCGTCGGCATCGGCGATGATGCGGTCGATGAGTTGCTGGCACGTCGGAATGTCGTGGATCAGTCCCTGCACCATGCCCGCCCAGAACACGCCTTTCGTCAGGTCGCCGGTCTCGAGCAGTTCGCGGCCTGCCTTGCCGTTCACCAGTTCGGCGACGTCGGCAAAGGTGGCGTCGGGCACGGCGAGGCGGCGCACCACCTCTTCGCTCACGTCGCTCTTGCCGACGCGCGCGGTATTCTTGAGGCTGCGGAAGATCAGGAAACTGCCGCGTTCGTCATTTTCGACATAGGCCTGCTTCACATTGTCGTGGATCGGCGCCTCGACGGTGGCGCAGAAACGCGTGCCCATGTTGATGCCTTCGGCGCCGAGTGAAAGTGCAGCGACCAGCCCGCGGCCGTCGCCGAAGCCGCCCGAGGCGAGCATCGGGATTTTCACCTTGTCGGCAGCGGCGGGGATCAGGATCAGGCCCGGAATATCGTCCTCGCCCGGGTGGCCCGCGCATTCGAAGCCGTCGATCGAGATGATGTCGCAGCCGGCGCGTTCGGCCGACAGCGCGTGGCGCACCGCGGTGCATTTGTGAAGGATGGTGACGCCATGGGGTTTGAGCATCTCCCAGATTTCGCGCACCGCCTGCGTCCCCGCGGTCTCGACGATCTTGATGCCGCCGTCGATGATCGCCTGCGCATAGGCCTTGTAATCGGGGGCGTTGATCGTCGGGAAGACGGTCATGTTCACACCGAAGGGCTTGTCGGTCATCGACCGGCACTTTTCGATTTCTTCGCGCAGTGCTTCAGGGCTCGGCTGCGTCAGCGCCGTGATGATGCCAAGGCCGCCGGCGTTCGACACCGCGCTCGCCAGTTCGGCATAGCCGACGCTCTGCATCCCGCCCTGGACGATCGGATGCTCGATACCCAGCATTTCGGTGATGCGTGTCTTGAAAGCCATTCGATCTCTCCTGCGCGGTCCTGCCCTTACGGCACCTTCGCTGCGACCCATGAAATAACTTGACGCTTACGTCAACGTCGGGTTGACTGGCAAGAAAGTTAGATAGCGAAGGGAATCGGAATGACGGCAGGCGAAGGCATATCGGATCGGGCGCTGGCCATCGCCGCAAAGGTCGAAACCTTCGTGCGCGAAATCGTGGTCCCGTATGAAAGCGATCCGCGGCGCGACCATCATGGCGCGCCGACCGACGAATTGGTGATGGAGATGCGCGAACACGCGCGCGCGGCGGGCGTGCTCACGCCGCACATCTTTGACGACGGCAGCCATCTCAACCAGCGCGAGACCGCTGTCGTCCTCGTCAAGAGCGGCCTGTCACCGCTCGGCCCGCTTGCCTGCAACACGATGGCGCCCGACGAGGGCAATATGTATCTGCTCGGCAAGGAGGGCAGCCCCGAGCTCAAGACCCGCTTCTTGAAGCCGATGGTCGAGGGGCGCGTGCGGTCGGCCTTCTTCATGTCCGAGCCCGCCGAGGACGGCGGCGCCGGCTCCGACCCGTCGATGATGAAAACGACGTGCCACCTCGACGGCAATCACTGGGTCATCAACGGTCGCAAGACCTTCATCACCGGCGCGCAGGGCGCGCGCGTCGGGATCGTGATGGCGAAGTCCGAACAGGGCGCGTGCATGTTCCTCGTCGATCTGCCCGATCCTGCTATCCGTATCGATCATGTGCCGAACACGATCGACAGTTCGATGCCCGGCGGCCATGCGACGCTGACGATCGACAATCTCCGCGTGCCGGCCGACCAGATGCTGGGCGAGGCCGGTGAAGGCTTTCGCTATGCGCAGGTCCGGCTCTCCCCTGCCCGCCTGTCGCATTGCATGCGCTGGCTCGGCGCCTGCATTCGCGCGCACGAGATCGCGACCGACTATGCCAACCGCCGCGAAGCATTTGGCAAGCCGCTGATCGAGCATGAAGGCGTCGGCTTCATGCTCGCCGAGAATATGATCGACCTGAAACAGGCCGAATTGATGATCGACTGGTGTGCGGGCGTGCTCGACACCGGCTCGCTCGGCACCGTTGAAAGCTCGATGGCGAAGGTCGCGGTGTCGGAGGCGCTGATGCGCATTGCCGACCGCTGCGTCCAGGTGATGGGCGGCACCGGAGTCACCGACAAGACGATCGTCGAACAGGTGTTCCGCGAGGTTCGCGCCTTCCGCATCTACGACGGCCCGACCGAGGTGCACAAATGGAGCCTCGCCAAGAAAATCCGCCGCGACTGGAAAGCCGGGCTCGCCTGATACGACCGCCAGTTGCGGCAGGAAAGGTGGAGCGTCAAAATTCTTGACGTTTACGTCAACGTCCGGTTCATTGGCCGCAACGAGATAATGGGAGAAGGACGGGTGCGCGCATGACGATCCTCTATGACGAAGGCCAGCAGGCGATCGCGACCGAGTCGCGGCGCGTTCTGGAGGCGCGGGTCGGCAAGGACGCGCTGCTGCCACTGCTCGAAACCGTCGGCGAATATCATCGCCCCTTCTGGGACACCGCAAGGGAACAAGGCTGGACCGCGCTCGCGCTTCCCGAAGCCGACGGCGGCCTGGGCCTGGGCTTGATCGAACTGGGCCTGATCGCGCATCAGGCGGGACGCAGCATCAGCGGCGCGCCGTTCCTGACATCGAGCTTCGGCGCGGCAAAGGCGGTCGAGCTATTCGGCTTCGACGCGCAAAAGGCTCGCTGGCTGCCGGGGTTGGCGAGCGGCGAACTTATCGGTGCGATCGCCTTTGCCGCGGGTCCCGACGCCCTTCCCCGCCAGTCTGATGTGACCTTTACCGGAGACCGGCTCGAAGGCACGGCGCGCGGTGTTTCCGCCGGATTGGCGGCCGACGTCGCGATCGTCTTTGCGAATGGCCCGGCTATGCCGGTGCTCGCGCTCGTCGATCTGGCGGATGTTCCGCGTTCCGCCGTCCCAAGCTTCGACAATAGCCGTCTGATCGCCGACCTCGGCTTTTCCGGCGCGCCGGCCGAAACGCTCGCGGTTGATAGCGCGGCGCGCGATGCGGCGCTTCACATCCTGGCATTGCAGTCGGTCGTCACCGCGCACGAGCAGACCGGCGGCGCCGAGGCACTCATGGAAATCGCGCGCGACTATGCCCTCACCCGCCGCGCCTTCGGCCAGCCGATCGGCGCCTTCCAGTCGGTGAAGCATCGGATTGCCGAACTCTACGGTCTCGTCGAACTCGCCCGCGCGAATTGCATCCATGCCGCGGCGCGCGAGGGCGCCGCCGATTTCATCACCGCCGCCGCCGCGGCGCGCCTGTCGGCGACCGAGGCCTATGACACCGCCGCGCGTGATTGCATCCAGATCCACGGCGGGATCGGCGTGACGTGGGAAATCGGCCTCCACCTCCACATGCGCCGCGCGCGCAGCCTCGCGATCGAGCAGGGCAGCAGCCTGTTCTGGGAGGATGTCCTTGTCGACCAGCTTGCGGGAGAAGCGGCATGAGCGACCTCGAAGCCTGGCGCGTCAAAGCCGCAGCCTGGCTCGCTTCGATGGCGCCGGCCTACGGCCGCGACGCGCGCAAGGGCCTGTCTGAAGCCGATGATCTGGCGCTTGGTCGCCGCTATCAGAAGGCGAAGTTCGACGCCGGTTATGCCGGGATCAACTGGCCGGTCGAATATGGCGGCCAGGGCCTCGGCCATCTCGAAAAAGTCACCTTCGATGCCGAGGAAATGAAGCACGGTTTCCCGAGCTTCTATTTCGGCATCTCGCTCGGCATGCCGGTCCCGGTGCTGATGCAGTTCGGCAGCGACAAGGACTTCGTCAAGGAGCGCGTGCTGAAGGCGCTGCAGGGCGAGGAAATCTGGTGCCAGCTCTTCTCCGAACCGTCAGGCGGGTCAGACCTTGCGGGCCTGCGCACCAAGGCCGAGCCCGACGGCAACGGGTGGAAGATCAACGGGCAGAAAGTGTGGACCAGCTGGGCGCATTACAGCGACTATGGCGTCATCGTCGTCCGCACCGATCCCAATGTGCCGAAGCACAAGGGGCTTACCTACTTCTGGGTCGACATGAAGGCACCGGGCGTCACTGTGCGCCCGATCAAGCTCGCGGGCGGCGACAGCCACGTCAACGAAGTGTTCTTTGACGATGTGAAGATCACCGACGACCATCGTATGTCGCCGGTCGGCGGCGGTTTTGCCGTCGCCATCGCAACGTTGATGATCGAACGCTATGTCGCGACCGACAGCGCGGGTTTCGGTCCGCACCTCGACCGCTTCGTCGAGCTGGCGAAAGAGGTGCAGCTGGGTGGCCGCCCCGCGATCGAGGATGGCCGCGTCCGGCAGCAGATCGCGCGCAACTATGCGATGCGCTCGGGGCTCGATTCGATCAACGTGCGCGCCCGGCTGATGATGCAGGCGGGGATGATGCCGGGCCCCGAAGGCTCGCTCAACAAGCTGGTCGCGGTGCGCTCGCGCCAGAAGCTGTCCGAACTCGCACTCGACCTGCAGGGCAGCGATGGCTTCCTCTTCGACGAGCATGCCTCGCAAAAGGAGGATTGGGTGTCGAGCTGGATCAACGCCCCCACCGGCCGCATCGCGGGCGGGTCGGACGAGACATTGCTCAACACGATCGCCGAAAAAGTCCTCGGCCTGCCGCAAGACCATCGCCCTGACAAGGGCATCCCCTTCAACCAGATCCCCGCCTGAGGAGGCGCGCGCATGAAAATCGATTCCAGCATTGCAGCGGTCGTCACGGGCGGCGCCTCGGGCCTTGGCCGCGCGACCGCCGAAGCGCTTGCCGCGTCGGGCGTGAAGGTCACTATCTTCGACATCAACGACGCACTCGGTGAGGAAGTCGCGGCGGCGATCGGCGGGCTGTTCGTGCATGTCGACATCACCGACGAGCAATCGGTCCTCGATGGCTATGCCAAGGCGCGCGCCGCGCATGGCCAGGAGCGCGTCTGCGTCCACTGCGCGATGACCTCGCGGCGCGGCAAGACGCTCGCCTATGACAAGGAAACGGCCAAGTTTCGCCGCACCCCGACCGAGGATTATGCCTATGGCGTCGCCGGCATATTGACCGCGAGCTATCGCATCGGGTCGATCGCTGCCGAAGGCATGGCGAACCTTCCCGAAATGGAAGACGGCGAGCGCGGGGCGATCATCTTCACCGCCTCGGTGGCGGCGCAGGACGCACAGATCGGGCAGGTCATCTACGGGTCGGCGAAGGCGGGCGTGAACGGGCTCGTCCTGCCGATGGCGCGCGACCTGATGGATCTCGGTATCCGTGTCAATTCGATCATGCCCGGCGTGTTCGGCACGCCGCTGCTCGGAAATATGAACCCGAAGGTGAAGGAGAGCCTCGAAGCCTCGGTCCCCTTCCCCAAGCGCCTCGGCAAGGCCGAGGAATATGCGAGCCTCGCGATGGAGATGGTTCGCAACACCTATTTCAACGGTCAAGCGGTCCGCCTTGACGGCGCAATCCGCATGGCTCCCCGCTAATCTCTCCCCGAAAGGAATATCCTCATGGCTGAAGCCTATATCATCGACGCCGTCCGTACCCCGCGCGGGATCGGCAAGCCCGGCAAGGGTGCGCTGTCGCACCTCCACCCGCAGCATCTCGCCGCAACGGTGCTCGCCGCGATCCGCGACCGCAACAATCTCGACACCGCGACGGTCGACGACATCGTCTGGTCGACCTCGAGCCAGAACGGCAAGCAGGGCGGCGACCTCGGCCGCATGGCGGCGCTTTCGGCGGGTTACGACACCAAGGCCAGCGGCACGACGCTCGACCGCTTCTGCGGCGGCGGTATCAGTTCGGTGAACTTTGCCGCGGCCAGCGTGATGAGCGGTATGGAAGATTGCGTCATCGCGGGTGGCACCGAGATGATGAGCTATACGACCGCTTTTGCCGCCGAACAGGCCAACGCCGGCCTGCCGCCGCGCCTGATGGGATCGGGCCACGAAGCACTCGACGAGCTTCACCCGCAATCGCATCAGGGCATCTGCGGCGACGCGATCGCGACGATCGAAGGGATCAGCCGCGAAGCACTCGACGCGCTCGCGCTCGTCAGTCAGCAGCGCGCCGACCGCGCGATCAAGGAAGGCCGTTTCGCCAAGTCGGTGGTGCCCGTGCATAATCCGGATGGCAGCGTCGCACTCGACCGCGAGGAATTCCCGCGGCCCGAAACGACCGCCGAAGGCCTCGCCGCGCTGAAGCCGAGCTTCGCGGGCCTTGCCGACTTCGACATGGGCGGCGGCTTCACGTTCCGCAAACAGGTCAACCGCCGCTATCCCGATCTCGAAATCCAGCATTTCCATCATGCCGGCAACAGCTCGGGGGTCGTCGACGGCGCCGCGGCGCTCCTCCTCACCTCGAAGGATTATGCCGACAAGCATGGCCTGAAGCCCCGCGCGCGCGTCGTCGCCTATGCCAATATCGGCGATGATCCGACGCTGATGCTCAACGCCCCCGTTCCGGCTGCCAAGAAGGTGCTCGAAAAGGCCAGGCTGACCAAGGACGACATCGACGTCTGGGAAATCAACGAGGCCTTCTCGGTGGTCGCCGAAAAGTTCATTCGTGACCTCGACCTCGACCGCGAGAAGGTGAACATCAACGGCGGCGCGATGGCGCTCGGCCATCCGATCGGTGCGACGGGCTCAATCCTGATCGGCACCGCGCTCGACGAACTCGAACGCTCGGGCGGCCGCTATGGCCTCGTAACCATGTGCGCCGCCGGCGGCATGGCACCCGCGATCATCATCGAACGTATCTGAGAGACAGGGAGAGCATCATGACCGGGCCGCTGAAGGGAATCAGGATCATCGAGTTTGCCGGCATCGGTCCGGGCCCCTTCTGCGGCATGATGCTCGCCGACCATGGCGCCGAGGTGATCCGTATCGATCGCCCCGGCGGCTTCATGGACCCGCGCGATCCGCTGAGCCGCAATCGCACGTCGATCGCACTCGATATGAAGAACCCCGACGCGGTCCGCATCGCGCGCGAGCTTTGCAAAAGCGCCGACGGGATCATCGAGGGCTATCGGCCCGGGGTGATGGAGCGGCTTGGGCTTGGCCCCGATGTGCTGCTCGCCGACAATCCGAAGCTCGTTTACGGCCGCATGACCGGCTGGGGCCAGTTCGGCCCCTATGCGCAGGCGGCGGGGCACGACATCAACTATATCTCGCTTTCGGGCGTCCTTCACGGCATCGGGCGCGCGGGCGAAAAGCCCGTGCCGCCGGTCAATTATGTCGGCGATTTCGGCGGCGGCGGGATGATGCTCGCCTTCGGCATGTCGAGCGCGCTCGTGCACGCGGCGAAAACCGGCGAAGGTCAGGTGATCGACTGCGCGATGACCGACGGCTCGGCGCTGCTCGCGGGCATGACGTGGGGGTTCCACGCCGCAGGGCGGCTCAAGGACGAAGCCGGGGTCAACATGCTCGACGGCGCGGCGCATTTCTACGACAGCTATGCCTGCGCCGACGGCAAGTTCATCTCGATCGGGTCAATCGAGCCGCAATTCTATGCGCTGCTGCGCGAGAAGACCGGGCTGACCGATGACTCCGATTTCGATGCGCAGCTCGACCCGTCGAAATGGGGGGCGCTGAAGGAAAAGCTGACCACGCTGTTCAAGACGAAGACGCGCGACGAATGGTGCGCGATCATGGAGATGACCGACGTCTGCTTCGCGCCGATCCTGTCGCTGAGCGAGGCGCCGCAGCATCCGCACAATGTCGAGCGCGAGACCTTCCTGACCGTCGGCGGCGCAGTCCAGCCGGCCCCTGCCCCGCGCTATTCGGCGACGGTCAACGACACGCCGCGCCCCGCACCGGCGGTCGGTGCCGATGGCGACGCCGTGCTGGCGGGTCTGGGTTACGATGCAGACAGGATTGCCGCGCTCCGCGAAGGCGGCGCGGTGCGCTAACGCGAGGTGCCGCGGGCGGTCATCGCGTCCCAGAGGCCGCGCCCGCCAAAGCCGGCAACCTGACGGCCAAGCCTTGCCGCCCAAAAGGCATCGTTTCCGTGCGTCCCGCGCCAGCGCATCAGCGGCACAGTTACGCGGTGCAGGTCATATTCCCCGGTGAAGCCGATCGCGCCGTGCACCTGATGCGCAATCGACGTCACGACGCCGACGGCGCGATTGGCGCGGAGCTTCGCCGCCGCGATTTCGAAATCGGCGGCCGACGGATCGAAGCTTACTGCGTCGAGCCGCGCCGCCAGCGCCGCTGCGGCGGCTTCGACAGCGCGCACCTCGCACGCCATCACGGCGAGCGATTGCTGCACCGCCTGGAACTTGCCGAGCGGACGGCCGAATTGCTGGCGCATGTTCACATGATCGATCGACAGCGCCAGCGCCTGCCCCATCGCCCCCGCCATCAGGCTGACCGTCGCCGCGGGCTGGAGCGCCGTTTCCGCGATGCGTTCCGCGACCGGCAGATCGGGCACGATCACGCCCGCAATCTGCAGAACGGCGTTAACATCGCCCCAATCGCCGCCGAACCCGCCCTCTTCTTCGGGCACAAGCAGCAATCCGAACCCGGCTTCGTCAATGGGAGCAATCCCCGCCCTCGCCGCCTCGGCAAAGACCCCGCGCGCTGTATCGCAGAGCATGTCGCGCGCCGCGCTCATCTCAGCCCCAATCCGCGCGCGATGATCCCGCGGATCACTTCGCGCGTCCCGCCGCGCAGCGAGAAGCTGGGCGAGGCGATGAGCAGCGCGCGGAGCAGCCGCGCAAGATCGTCCTCATCCTCCCAGCCGCTGGTCACAATGGCCTGCACGCGACGCGGCATATCCTGCTCAAAGGCATTGCCGAGTTCCTTCACCACCGACGCCTCGACCATCGGATCCTCGCCCGCTGCGAGCTTCGCCGCGGTCGACATGGAGAGTTGGCGCAGCGTCCACATCTCGGCGGTGAGTTCGCCGATAAGCGTTGCCACCGCTGGTTCGGGATTGGCGCCGGCCGCATCGATCAGCGCGACCAGCAGCGCGTGGCTCGACAGGTAACGTTCGGGGCCCGAGCGTTCGAGACCGAGTTCGGCGGTGACCTGCTTCCATCCCTGCCCCCGCTCGCCGACGAGCGCACCGTGCCGCACGAGCACATCGTCGAAGAAGACCTCGTTGAAATCATGATGCCCCGCCATGTCGATGATCGGGCGGATCGTGATCCCCGGCGTGTCGAGATCGATCAGCAGCTGGCTGAGCCCCGCGTTACGCTCGCTACCCTCTTCGGTGCGCACGAGCGCGAGCATGATGTGCGAGAAATGGGCGCCGGTGGTCCAGATCTTCTGGCCGTTGATGCGCCAGCCGTCGGCGGTTTCGCGCGCCGTCGTGCGCACGGCCGCGAGGTCCGACCCCGCTCCCGGCTCGGACAGGCCGATGCACGCGTAAAGCGCGCCCTTCGCGATCCCGGGCAGGTAGCGCTGTCTTTGTTCTTCGCTGCCATAGCGCAGGATCAGCGGTCCGGTCTGGCGATCGGCGATCCAGTGCGCGCCGACGGGCGCCCCCGCCGCCAGCAATTCCTCGATCACGACATAGCGTTCGAGCGGGTGCCGGTCGCCGCCGCCATATTGCGCCGGCAGCGTCATGCCGATGTACCCCGCCGCGCCGAGCGCGCGGCTGAAATCGGGATCGAAACTCGCCCAGCAATTCGCCCGCGCGACCATGTCGCCTTTTGGCTGGTTCACCGCAAGCCAGGCCCGCAAATCGGCACGCAGTGCGGCAATGTCGCCGGGCGGATCGAAAGGATAGAGCGCAAAGCCTTGCATGTCGCCCCAGCCATGCAATAGCTTTGGTTAGGCAGCAAAGGATTATTGCAGATGGGTGAGTTTTTGAGTGTCGAGCGGCGGGGCAAGATCGCGATCCTGACGATGATCAAGCCCGACAGCATGAATGCGATCGGCACCCACGAGGATTGTCAGGACATCATCGACACGCTGCGCGCCCTCGGCGAGGACCGCGGCGTCAGCGCGATCATCCTGACCGGCAGCGGCAAGGCGTTCAGCGCCGGCGGGAATCTCAAGGGCATGAAGGACCGTCAGGGCATCGGCGTGCTCGACCAGCCCGATTCGACGCGGTCGAACTATCGCAAAGGGGTGCAGGCGGTGATCCGCGCGCTGATGGATTGCGAAATCCCGATGATCGCCGCGATCAATGGCCACGCCATCGGGCTGGGCGCCGACCTCGCCTGCACTTGCGACATCCGTATCGCGGCAGAGAGCGCGAAATTCGCGTGCAGCTTCGTCAAGGTCGGGATCGTCCCCGGCGACGGCGGGGCGTGGCTGCTCCAGAAGATACTCGGTTACCCGCGCGCCGCCGAACTCTTCCTCACCGGCGACCGTTTTGACGCGGCCCAGGCAAAGGAATATGGTCTGGTTACGGAGGTCGTGCCCGACGCGGACCTGCTGGACCGTGCCGTCGCGATTGCCGAACGGATCGTGTGCAATCCGCCGCGCGCGCTGCGGCTGACCAAGCGACTGCTTCGCGAGGCCCAGCACAGCCGGATGAGCGACATATTGGAGCTCAGCGCCGCCTATCAGGCGATCGTGCACGAGACGGCCGACAATCGCGAGGCGATCGACGCCTTTATCGAGAAGCGCCCGCCGGTGTTTACAGGAGAATGACGATGATTGCCGAGCGTGTCCTGCCACTGGCCGGCGTCCACAATTTCCGCGATTATGGCGGCTATGCCGTCGAGGGTGGCGGTCGGCTGCGCAGCGGCATGTTGTGGCGCTCGGCGCATCATCAGGATGCGACCGACGACGACCTGACCGCCATCGACAATCTCGCGATCGAAACGGTCGTCGACCTGCGCGGCGACGACGAACGCGCGGCGCACCCGTGCAAGCGGTCGGCGGCCTTTTCGGCGCGCGTGCTGTTTGCCGACGGCAACACCGCGGGGCTGGCACCGCACCTCCAGGCGGCGGGGGGCACGATCGACAACGCGACCGCGCGGTCGCGGATGGTCGATGTCTATGCCAGCATGCCCTATCGTCCCGTGCTCGTGAACACGCTGCGCCTCTATCTGTCGGCGCTGGCCGAATATGACGCCGCCAGCCTCGTACACTGCGTTGCGGGCAAGGACCGCACCGGCTTTGCCGTCGCGGTCGTCCACCGCCTGCTCGGGGTGCATGAAGACGACCTGATGCAGGATTATCTGCTCACCAACACCGCGGGCAAGATCGAGGAACGCATCGCGCAGGGCGCCGGGCATATCCGGGCGCGCTATGGCGCCGAGATCCATGACGACGCGATCCGCACGCTGATGTCGGTCAACCCGATCTTTCTCGACGCCGCGCTGGCAACGGTGCGGCGCGACCATGGCGACGTCGCAACCTATGCCGAGGCGGTGCTGAACTTCACCCCCGACATGCGTGAGGCGCTGGTCGATCGGCTCGTGGTTTAACTCGCCAACCAAACCCGTTTGCCCTGAGCCTGTCGAAGCCTGTCCTGAGCGACTGACAAGTCAGTCGGGGCCGTTCTTCTTCGCGGCGTCAAAAGAAAAGAACGGTGCTTCGACAAGCTCGGCACGAACGGAATTGGGGTAGGCGCGTCAGTTCCCCCGCACCAGCACCCCGCCCTTTATCACTGCATCGACGCTTTCGAGCTGGCGCACGTCGGCGAGCGGATTGCCGTCGACCGCGACGATGTCGGCATAGCGGCCGACCGCAATCGCGCCGACATCCTTCTCGCGGCCCAGCGCCTCGGCGGCGTTCTTCGTCGCGGCCTGGATCGCCTGCAGCGGGGTCATTCCATATTCGACCATGACGCGGAACTGCTTGCCGACGTCGCCGTGCGGCATCACCCCGGCGTCGGAGCCGAACACCATACGCACGCCGGCCTTCACCGCTTTGCGGAAATTGTCGCGCTGGATCTGCGCGACTTCGCGATCCTTGCGGAGGTTATCTTCGAGCACACCATTCTTCGCGCCCTCGGCCTGCGTATAGTCGGTGTTGTAGATATCCATCGAGAACCAGACGGGCTGCTTGCGCGCGAGCGCCATGCGGATGCCTTCGTCGTCGACGAGGCTGACATGCTCGATCGTGTCGATCCCGGCGGCGATCGCCGCGCGGATACCGTCGGCGCCGTGCGCGTGCGCCGCGACGCGCAGGCCCCATTGATGCGCCTCGTCGGCGATCGCGGCGAGCTCCCTTTCGGAAACCTGCAACTGGCCGGGTTCGGTGTTGCGCGAAAAGACGCCCCCCGTCGCGCAGACCTTGATCACCTCGGCGCCATATTTGCGCTGGCGGCGGACCTGGAAGCGCAGCTCTTCGGGCGTGTCGCCGATCCCTTCTTCCTTGCCGTCCTTCTTTTCGAGGCTGGGCGGCAGGAAAGTGCTGTCGCAATGCCCGCCGGTCGCGCCGAGCGCATAGCCCGCGGGGACGATGCGCGGACCCGTCGCATAGCCGGAGTCGATCGCCTGCTTCAGCCCGATATCGTTGCGGTTGTCCGACCCGACGTTGCGCACCGTCGTGAAGCCCGCGCCGAGCATGTCGTTCGCATTCTTGACCGCGGTCATGGCCCAGAAGCTGTCGGTGAATTCGAGCCCACGATAGCCGCCGATGTCGGCGGGACCGTCGAGATGGACGTGCATGTCGATCAGGCCCGGGAGCAAGGTCCTGTCGCCGAGGTCGACATGCTTGACGTTCGATCCCCAGCGGACGGTGCGCGCATCGGCGATGTTGGTGATGCGGCCGTCGGCGCCAACGAAGATCGCGGGAAAGTCGACCGTCTTGCCGGTCAGCACGTCGATGTAGCGCGCGGCGGTGATGACGATTTGCCCGGGCGCTTCCTGTGCCTGTACCAGCCCGGTCGAAGCGGCAACAAGCGCCGGCGAACCCAAAATGATTCCCCACAGAAAACTGCCAAACTTCACTCGCGATTGCATATTCGACCCGCCTGTTGTTGGTGCCCGCAAACTGGATGGCAAAACGGGCCTTAATAGGACAGCGGAAAATGCGTCAGGCGCTCGTGCGGTGCCTTTTGACCCACCAGATGCCCAGCAACGCAAACGCCGCGCCGAGCATCGTGCCTCCGGCGATATCGCTTGCCCAATGAACGCCGAGCATGATGCGCGAGAAGCCGTTGAGGATGATCATCGCGGCGGCGAGCGTCCACGCGTATGGCCGCCAGCGCGGCGGCGCGAGCGACGCGAGCAGCAGATAGACGGTCGCGGCACTCGTCGCATGGCCGCTGGGGTAGGAAAAGCTGGTCTGGGGGTCGAGGTGGTCGATCAGGTCGGGCCGTGCGCTGCTGAAGCCGAGCTTCAGCAGGCTGGAGGCAAGGTTCGACAGCAGCGACGCGCCGCCGAGCGCGACGGCGCAGCGCGGGCCGCACCAGTGCCAGACAAGCCCGCAAAGCAGGATCACGATGATCCAGCGCGGCGTCCCGCCGCCGATCCAGCTCGCCCATTGCATGAAGGATATGAAGGCGGGGTCGCTTTCATCGACGCGGAGCGCCAGCGTGTGCGAGATCTGCCAGTCGGCGGCCTCGGTCCAGCCCGCGCCAACAGCGAAGCCGAGCAGCACTGCGTGGAGTAGGACGGCAGTGGCGATGAGGTGGCGCGAGGTTTTGGTGATGATTTGGTCCCTCATCAGAGAAATCTCGCACGAAGCCACGAAGCCACAAATGAAGGACCAACACCGTTCGCCCTGAGCTTGTCGAAGGGCAGCTCTTTCTTCCGGACGCTGAAGAGAAGAACGGTGCTTCGACAAGCTCAGCACGAACGGATGAGGGGGAATTCCTTTGTGGCTTTGTGCGAACCCAATCAAATATGCAGCGGCCGCCCGAACGCCGCGAGCACGCCCTCGTGCATCGTTTCGCTGAGCGTCGGATGCGGGAAGACGGTGCCGATGAAATCATCCTCGACCAGCTCGGCGGTCTTGCCGATCGTATAGCCCTGGATCAGCTCGGTGACCTCGGCGCCGATCATGTGCGCGCCGAGCAATTCGCCGGTCTTCGCGTCGAACACGGTCTTGGTGAAGCCCTCGGCTTCGCCCAAGGCAATCGCCTTGCCGTTGCCGATGAAGGGGAAGGTGCCCGCCTTGACCTCGTAACCGAGTTCCTTCGCCTTCGCTTCGGTCAGGCCGACGCTGGCGATCTGCGGGCGGCAATAGGTGCAGCCGGGGATGTTGCGGACGTCCATCGCGTGCGGGTGGTTGCCCGCGATCGCCTCGACCGCGATCACCGATTCGTGCATCGCCTTGTGCGCGAGCCACGGCGGCGCAGTGACGTCGCCGATCGCCCAGATGCCGGGGACGCTGGTGCGGCACATCGCATCGGTGTCGATATGACCCTTGGTCGTCTTCACGCCGAGTGTTTCGAGACCGATATTCTCGGTGTTCGGGACGATGCCGATCGCAACGATCGCGTGGCTGAATTCGGCAGATTCGACCTTGCCGTCCTTCGCCTTGATCTTCGCGGTGACCCCGTTCGCGGTCGCCTTCAGCTCCTCGACCCCGGCGCCGGTGAAGATCGTCATGCCCTGTTTCTTCAGCGCCTTTTCGAGGAAGGCCGAGACATCGGCGTCCTCGACTGGCACGACGCGATCGAGCATTTCGACCACCGTCACTTCGGCGCCCATGTCGCTGTAGAAGCTCGCGAACTCGATCCCGATCGCGCCCGACCCGATGACGAGAAGTTTCTTCGGCATTTCGGGCGGGACGAGCGCGTGGCGATAGGTCCAGATGCGCTTGCCGTCGGCGGACGCGAACGGCAGGTCGCGCGCGCGCGCGCCGGTCGCGATGATGATATTCTTCGCGGAAAGAGTTTCGGTCCCCTTCTCGCCCTTGACCTCGAGCTTGCCCGGCGCGGTCAGCTTGCCCTCGCCCATATGGACGGTGATCTTGTGCTTCTTCATCAGGAAGGCGACGCCCTGACTGAGCTGCTTCGCGACGCCGCGGCTGCGCTTCACGACCGCGTCGATGTCCGCGCTGATCTGTGCGGCGACGAGGCCATAGTCGCCCGCATGCTGCATATAATGATAGATTTCGGCCGAGCGCAGCAGCGCCTTCGTCGGGATGCAGCCCCAGTTGAGGCAGATGCCGCCGAGATTCTCGCGCTCGACGATCGCGGTCTTGAGCCCGAGCTGCGCCGCGCGGATCGCCGCGACATAGCCGCCGGGACCCGAACCGAGGACGATGAGGTCGTAGTTGGTGTCAGCCATTATGGGCTCCTTCTAAAGCCCCTCTCCCCTTGCGGGAGAGGGGTTGGGGAGAGGGGGTGGACGCTTCGTCCTGAAGCGCCGCCCAGATGGCCTCGCTTACACCCTCGGTTTTTGTCAGAATATCATTGTTCCAGAAACGGAGGACGCGAAAACCTTGCATGGAAAGGTAAGCGTCGCGGTCTGCATCATGGTCGCTTTCTGCATGCTGCGAACCGTCCGCCTCGATGATCAGACGATTCGCAAAACAGACGAAATCCACGATGTAGCGGTCGATGGGGACTTGGCGCTTGAATTTATAGCCGACGAACCTCTTGGCCCGGAGAAGTTGCCAGAGCGCGCGTTCGGCCGCGGTCGGTTCCGATCGCATGCGTTTTGCGCGGACGAGTACGACAGGCCGCCCCCCTCTCCCCAACCCCTCTCCCGCAAGGGGAGAGGGGCTATGGGCCGCGTTCGGCATTTTACGCCACCAGCCCCAGCGGGTTCTCCACCAGTTCCTTGAAGGTCTTCATCAGCAGCGCCCCGTCGGCGCCGTCGATCGCGCGGTGGTCGAAGCTGCCGGTTGCCGACATGACGGTCGCGATCGCGAGTGCGTCGTCGATCACGTACGGCCGCTTCTCGCCCGCGCCGATCGCCATGATCATGCCCTGCGGCGGGTTGATCACCGCGGTGAACTGCTTGATTCCCATCATGCCCATGTTCGAGATCGAGGCGGTGCCGCCCTGATATTCGTTCGGCTGGAGCTTGCCCTCCTTCGCCTTCGCCGCGAGCTCGGACATTTCGGTCGAGATTTTCGACATCGACTTGCCGCCCGCGTCGACGATGATCGGGGTGATCAGGCCGCCGGGGATGCTGACCGCGACCGAGATGTCGGCGCGCTTGTACTGGCGCATCACGTCGCCGCCGAAGCTGACGTTGCACGCGGGCACGCGTTCGAGCGCAACCGCGAGCGCCTTGATCAGCATGTCGTTGACGCTGAGCTTGACGCCGCGGCTTTCGAGGCTGGCGTTGAGCTCGCCGCGCAGCTTGAGCAGCGCGTCGAGGCGGATGTCGACGGTCAGATAGATGTGCGGCGATTCCTGCATCGACTGGGTCAGGCGGCGCGCGATCGTCTTGCGCATGCCGCTGAGCTTTTCGTCCTCGTGCGGGATGCCGAAATCGGGGACGGCGCCGGCGGTGGCCGGTGCGGGAGTAGCTGCCGGAGCGGCGGTAGCGGGAGCCGCCGCGGCGGTTGCGGCTGGCGCCGCGGCGCCAGCGGGGGCGCCCTCGAGGTCGGCCTTCACAATGCGGCCGCCGGGGCCGGTGCCGGTCAGCGTCTTGAGGTCGATGCCCTGCTCGGCGGCGAGGCGCTTCGCGAGCGGGCTCGCCTTGATGCGTTCACCCGCAGGTGCCGGCGCGGGAGCAGCTGCCGGAGCGGGAGTCGGCGCAGGCGCGGCGGGCGCCGGTGCGGCCGCCTCGGCTTTCGGTTCCGCAGCAGGAGCAGGAGCAGGCACCGGTGCGGCCTTCGCGCTGCCCGCATCCTCGCCCTCGCCCGCGATCACCGCGATCACGGTGCCGACCTTCACATTGTCGGTGCCTTCGGCGACAAGGATTTGAGCGATCGTGCCCTCGTCGACCGCTTCGAACTCCATCGTCGCCTTGTCGGTCTCGATCTCGGCAAGCAGGTCGCCCGATTTGACCGTGTCGCCTTCCTTCACCAGCCATTTGGCGAGGGTCCCCTCCTCCATAGTTGGCGAAAGGGCGGGCATTTTGAGTTCGATCGGCATCGTCGGATTAGTCCCTCTTGAACCTTGGAGGTGAGTCTTGCAGGCGCTGCCTGCCGCTACGGTTTGTTCCTCGCCTTAAGCCTTGCGTCGGTCAAGGTCCAGCGGGCCAAACTTGCGTTTCATACGAATGTGACGCAGTCTTGGCGCCAAGCAAGAACACGAGGGGTCGGGGCGATGCGGACATATCTGGTAGTGATCGACGACAGTCCGGAGGCGTCGCTGGCGTTGCGCTTCGCGGCGCGGCGCGCGGCGCGGACCGGGGGCGGCGTGATCGTGCTGGCGATCGTCACGCCGCAGGATTTCGTGGCATTCGGCGGCGTCCAGGCGACGATCGAGGCCGAAGCGCGCGAACATGCCGAGGAACTGGTGGCCGCTGCCGCCGATGCGGTGGTGCAGGAAGCCAATGTCACGCCGCAGATCATGATCAAGTCGGGCAAGCCCGTCGAGGTCGTGCGCGAACTGATCGGGGCGAGCGACGAGATTGCGGCGCTGGTGCTCGCCACTGCGGCGTCGGGCGCGCCGGGACCGCTGGTCGCGCATTTCACCGGACAGGATGCGGGGACGCTTCCCTGTCCGGTGATGCTGGTGCCGGGCGGGATCGACATCTCCCGGCTCGACGCGCTGAGTTAGCGCGCCGCGTCAGACGACGAGGGTGCGCGGCACCCCGGCGTCTTTCCATTCGAGGATCGCAAAGCCGAGCACGCCGAAGGCCTGCGCGATGACAACCGCGATACCGAGCCCGGTCATTTCGTTTGCGAAGCTCGCGACGACCGCGAAGCTCGCCGCGACCCAGCCAAGATTGCCGATCGCGATCAGCTTGACCAGCGCGGGGCTGGGTATCTTCTGCGCCGCGGCGACGATCATCAGGAGCGCGGCGGCGAGGCAAATCCAGCCGCCGGTCGCGACGATATTCGCGGGCAGGCCAAGCAGCGCGCCGACGGGTGCGGCGGCGAGCAGGCCGATGGCGAAGACACCCGCACAGGTGATGGCATCGGCGACGAGAATATTCTTGAGATTGAGGATCGACATGTTGGTTCTCCTTTCGACCCCCTCAAACTGGACTCGAAAATGAATGGCGTCGATTACGCCGGAGGTAATGGAAAAACCGAAGGCCGGAGTATAGCTCCCGTTACGAAGGAGAATGATGATGAAGCCCGCCCCCCTCGGCGAACAGCTCCGCGAATGGCGCGTGCGGCGCCGGATGAGCCAGATGGACCTTGCGCTCGACAGCGAGATTTCGACGCGGCACCTGAGCTTCATCGAAACGGGCCGCTCGCGGCCGAGCGCCGCGATGTTGCAGCGGATCGCCGATTGCCTCGAAGTGCCGCACCGCGCGCGCAACGCGCTGTTGCTCGCCGGCGGCTATGCCCCCGACTATCAGGAGCGTTCGCTCGAAAGCGCCGAAATGGCGGGGATGAAGGCGATCGTCGAACATGTGCTGAAGGGGCATGAACCCTATCCCGCGCTCGCGGTCGATCGCCACTGGAACATGGTGGCGGCGAATAGCGCCGTTGAAATCCTCGCCCGGCTGGCGGCGCCCGAACTGTTCGTCCCGCCGGTGAACGTGCTCCGGATCGCGCTGCATCCCGACGGACTCGCGCCGCATATCGCCAATCACGGCGAGTGGCGCGCGCACCTGCTCGAACGGCTCGACCACCAGATCGAAGCGAGCGCCGACGCGGGGCTGATCGCGCTGCGCGAGGAGCTTGCGGGTTATGCTGCCGGAGCGGACGCCCACGACGGGAGCGAGGCGAACGGGATCGCCGTGCCGCTGGTCCTCGACACGCCGATGGGACAGCTCCGTTTTGTCTCGACGGTGACGATTTTCGGAACGCCGGTCGACATCACCTTGTCGGAGCTGGCGATCGAGGCCTTTTTTCCGGCGGATGAGGAGAGCGCGGCCTTGTTGCAGCGGTTGGCGGAGCGATAATTATCTCCTCCCTCGTAGGGAGGGGCCGGGCGCGGGGGGGGGGGGGGGGGCGCCCCCCCACCCCCCCTCCCCCCCCTTAGAAAGGGGGGGTTGTGATGCGGTTGATGATTTATGAGCAATGACCACAGCAAGCGGCGGCGGCGGGGACTGGTGGATCCCG
>JAESGW010000297.1_pt1 | contig 72563 bp, 60 predicted proteins | sample 9269791 | NCBI WGS metagenome assembly JAESGW01 (sample SAMN16773120, study PRJNA677053) | algae metagenome | isolation source: Aphanocapsa lilacina HA4352-LM1 and co-occurring heterotrophs from near cave... | place: USA: Maniniholo cave, near Haena, Kauai, HI | collected 2009-07-28 | reverse complement strand
GCTTGCCTGAGCGAAGCGCATCTCCGGCTTGCTTGGCAAAAGCCTTGAAATCAAACTCTTCTTTGTCTTCTTTCATAGTCAAAATTTAATGGTTTAAATTTTGACACAGTTATTTGAACAGTCTCGTTCACATTGAAATTACAGGAGACTTGAATGCCTTTGCCCATTTAAACCACCCCCTTCAGCTTCACAAATTGCAGTAATAAAATCGTCTTCCCATCCTTGATCTCTCCGCTTTCGATCATCGCCATCGCTTGGTCGATGGGTATTTCCAATACTTCGATGTTTTCTTCCTCATGCTCGGCTCCGCCGCCTTCACTTACCTTCATGTCATTTCTGTATTCGGCGATGAAGAAGTGAAGGATCTCCGTGACCGAACCGGGGGACATGTAGGCTTCGAAGATCTTGCGGACCTTGGAGATTTTGTAGCCGGTTTCCTCTTCAGTCTCTCGCTTGATGCAGTCTTCTGCATTTTCGTTGTCCAGTAGGCCTGCGCAGGCTTCGATCAGCATGCCGGATTCGTTGCCATTGATATAGGTTGGCAGACGAAATTGCCGGGTAAGAATCACCGTTTTTTGCTCGGGATGATAGAGTAGGATGGTGGCACCGTTGCCTCGGTCATAGGCCTCCCGGCTTTGGGTCTGTACTTCCCCGTTTTTCTTGCTGTATCGGTAGGTGATTTTTTTGAGGATATACCAGTTGTCCGAAAGGATTTGGGTGTCGGTGATTTTTACGTTTTGAATCATGGATTTGGAAGGTGTTTTCAAAAAATGAGTTTGCAAAATTCTCTGGTCTAACGGGGCGATGCAGTTACGGGTTTAATGGAATAAGTTTCGAGGAAGTCTATCAATATGCAGCTAATTTCATGCTTTGTTGTGATGCCTTTGCAAGTTGGTTTGGGTCATTTCTTTTACTGTTCTTTTGGCTTGACCCAAAAGAACCAAAAGGTCAAGATTTGCCAAAGCTCCAACTGCACAAGGCCGAACGCTGGCTCGCTGGCAAATCCGCCCACCGCACCTTTCCGATTTGTACTTTGTGGTCGATGGATGAAATTCACGACTAGAATCAGCATTCAAGGACTTTCTTCGAGTAGACCTTTTACAAAAAAAAGACCTTTGAAGTGGCCCAGCGACTTCGCTCAGGGTGACACCTCAAAGGTCTTGATACTTACGTCTAGCTACGCGCTACTTGGTTCTAGTCTCTTGTTTCTATTACTTGATATTAAAGTCTAGATACTTAATGTTTGAAATGTCTCACACCAGTCATCACCATCGCCATGCCATGCGCGTCGCAGTAGTTGATGCTGTCCTGATCTTTGATCGATCCACCTGGCTGGACGACTGCAGTGATGCCGGCTTCATGTGCGATCTCCACACAATCCGGGAATGGGAAGAAGGCGTCGGATGCCATCACGGCGCCTTTCAGCTCAAAACCGAATTCCTTGGCTTTGATGATCGCCTGACGCAAAGCATCCACTCGGGAGGTTTGACCTACTCCGCTTGAGAAAAGCTGCGTATTGTTGCTTAGGATAATGGTGTTTGACTTGGTGTGCTTGCAGACTTTCGCCGCAAAAACCAAAGCGTCCAGTTCTTTTTCAGTAGGAGCGACTTTGGTCACTACTTTGAAATCAGCCTTGCTTTCGGTAGCCAGATCCTTATCCTGCTCGATGATTCCATTGAGCAAAGTCTTGATCATCTTGGTGCCCGGAAGCGCCATTTTCTGACGAAGAAGGATTCTGTTCTTCTTGCCTTTCAAAACGGTCAAAGCCTCCTCAGTGAACTCAGGAGCGATCAACACCTCAAAGAAAAGCGAGTGCATCTCCTCAGCGGCAGCTTTATCCACAGTCTGATTGGTCACCAAGACTCCGCCAAAAGCCGAAGTGGTGTCCGCTTCAAAGGCCTTCTTGTAGGCTTCCTGCACGGTGTCGGCGATTGCGCATCCACAGGCATTGGTGTGCTTGAGGATGGCGAAGGCGGTTTGATCAGGGAATTCGGCGATCAAATTCACTGCAGCGTCCACGTCCACTAGATTGTTGTAGGAGAGTTCCTTGCCGTTGAGTTGGTCGAAAAGAGCTTCCATGTCTCCATAGAAGTGCGCCGCCTGATGAGGATTTTCACCGTAGCGCAATGCCTTGGCTTTCGTTTCGGACACTTTCAGTGCTGGGATGTTTTCGGCTTGATTGAAATAGTTGAAAATATGCGTGTCGTAGTTGGAAGACACTTGGAAAGCCTGCGCAGCGAAATAGCGTCTGTCTTCGATTGTTGTTCCGCCATCCTGCTCAGCAAGTTTAGCTTCCAGTTCGGTGTATTGATCTTTGGAAGCGATGATGATCACGTCCTTGAAATTTTTGGCAGCGGCACGGATCAGGGAGATACCGCCGATATCGATCTTCTCGATAATGTCAGCTTCCGAGGCGCCAGATGCTACCGTCTCCTCAAAGGGATACAGATCCACGATTACCAAATCGATAGCCGGAATACCGTATTCCGCAGCTTGGGCCAAATCGCCCTCGTTCTCTCTTCTGTGCAGGATGCCTCCAAAGATCTTCGGGTGGAGCGTTTTTACCCTGCCACCAAAAATAGAGGGGTAAGAAGTGAGCTCCTCGACTGGGATGACTTCAGCACCTTGCTCTTCAATAAACTTCTGTGTACCACCGGTGGAATAGATTTTCACTCCATGCTTTTTCAGCAATGCGATGATAGGTTCGAGATTGTCCTTGTAGTAGACGGAGACGAGCGCGGATTCGATTTTTTTGACGGCCATTTCTAAATGGTTTTGGATGATTTCAAGGGAAAGCGCAAAGGTAGGAAAAAGCGGGCAAGGCGGGAAATGAGATCGATGCATTTCGGAAAACGCTGTTTTGCATGAGGTAAAGAAAAGGAAATTCTGATTCTTGTCCCGAACTGTTTCTGTTTGTCTGGAGGTTATTTTTCTTGAGTATCCAATAAGAAAAAATGTAGACTTTCCAGCCGGATCACATGGTTTTTGCCATCCCCAGAGTTGAAAAATATGGGGCTGAGGGAGTTTGTTCCAGCGCTGGGCCGTCTGATTGTCGGGCCGAAATGAATGCCATCCAAAACCTCATGAAACTGTCTCTCTCATTTTAGAGCAATTGTGGCTGCGAGCGCGGTTCATTCCGCTTTAACATGCAAATTGCAGGACTTATCCGTCACGAATGAATTCCAGCACTTCTCCCATCGGTATTTTCGACAGCGGCTTTGGCGGCCTCACTGTTTTCAAGGAAATAGAAAAGCTTTTGCCTCAATACGACTACCTCTACTTGGGCGACAATGCCCGAGCACCCTATGGTTCCCGAAGTTTTGAGACGGTCTATCATTACACCTGGGAGGCGGTGCAATGGTTTTTTGGACAGGGCTGTCCTTTAGTTTTGCTCGCTTGCAATACTGCAAGTGCCAAAGCCCTCAGAAATATCCAGCAGCTGGACCTGCCGAAAACAGCCGATCCCACTCGAAGAGTTTTGGGAGTGATCCGGCCTACCACAGAGATACTCGGACAGTTTACCCGGTCCAAGAAAGTGGGGATCTTGGGTACCAGCGGAACAGTGAAATCAGATTCCTATCCTACGGAATTGAAAAAATACTGGCCCGAGGTAGAGGTTTTCCAGCAGGCCTGTCCGCTATGGGTACCGCTCATTGAAAGCAATGAGCATGAAGGTGAAGGGGCGGATTTTTTCGTGAAAAAATACCTTAACCAATTGTTGGCGCAGGAAAAAGGGATCGATACGCTCCTCCTCGGATGCACGCACTACCCTTTGCTTCTCCCCAAACTCAAGCAGCACATCCCGCACGACATGACGCTCGTGCCGCAGGGGGAAATCGTAGCCAGGAGTCTGGTGGACTATCTAAACCGCCACCCCGAGATGGAGTCCCGGCTCAGCAAGGGACAAGACCACCGCTTTTGTACTACTGATGACCCTTCGGACTTTGCAAAGCGGGCGGAGATAATCCTCGGTCGCGAGATCAACGCAGTTGGTATCCATCTGTGAAGTCGATTGCAGTCGAAAAATCCCTTGAGAAATGCTTTTTCTACTTCCCCAGCCGCCTTCCGTGTATTTCCTCCCCATTTTTAGTTTCAAAACCCGTATCATCGAACCTTAAATAAATTTAACCCAGATAGAACATGAAGAACAGGTTCTTCCTGGCAGCTGCTTTGGTTGCCACTATTTCCGTGTCGCAGGCTCAGGACAAACTGAAGAAAATGCCTGGCTACGAGCAATACCAAAAAAAATCCCCCCAAATCTACAGCTCAGTCAAATCCGGTGGACTTTCAGCCAAATGGAGTGAAGACGGAAGCTCTTTTGAGTATAGCCAAGACGGAAAACTCTACCGCTACGATATCAAGTCGAAAAAGGCCAGCGAAATCGGAGAAGCTCCAAAGCCTGAGGGAAGAAGGCGAACCGGCCCCGCTCGTGGACGTCAATTCGACTCAGCAACGTCTCCTGACGGTGCTTTCAAAGCTTTCACCAAGGATCGCAACATGTACCTCAGCAAACCGGACGGTTCTGGTGTGATCGCACTGACTACTGATGGCAATGAGAATAATCAAGTGAAATACGGCATTGCGACTTGGGTATACGGCGAGGAACTCAGTCAAAATACCGCGATGTGGTGGTCACCGGACAGCAAAAAGATTGCTTTCTACCGATTTGAGGAGAAGGATGTCAAGAAATATTATGTGCTGCTCGATCAGCTCAATCTCTATGACTCCCTGGAAATCGAAGCCTATCCCAAAGTAGGCGAGCCGAATCTGCCGGTAGATCTGATGGTTTATGACTTGGAAACCAAAAAACTCGGCAAGCTGGACATCCGCGATGGAAAGGCCTTCGACGACGGCGATCTCGGCACCTATATCTATGACGTTTCCTGGACTCCAGATGGCAAGGAGCTGATCTACCACAGCACCAACCGCAGACAAAATATTCTGGAGCTCCGCGCAGCCAATCCCGAAACCGGCAAAAGCAGAACGCTAATTCACGAAGAATGGCTTGCGAGTTGGGTAGAGAATTCCCCGGAAATGTATGTCTTGGACAATGGTACCCAATTTATCTGGGCTTCCGAGCGCAGCGGCTTCAACAACTACTACCTGTACAATTTCGACGGAACCTTGGTCAGCACGATCACCCAGCATCCTTTCGAAGTTGCCAACATTGTGAGGGTGGACGAGAAAAATGGGACACTTTACTACATGGCCAGAAGCGGGGACAACCACATGAAGATGCAGCTTCACAGGGTGAATTTCGACGGAAGCAAGGACACCCGCTTGACAGACCCGACGTACAATCACAGCGTCTCTATTTCTCCTGATGGAAAATACTTCGTCGATGTAGCCCAGACGCATGATGTAGCTCCGTTTACCAATCTGATCGATGCCAAAGGAAAGGTAGTGGCCGAGCTTGCCAAAAGTGACATGAGCAAGTTTGAGGAATTGGGACTAAAAAAGACTGAAATGTTCACCTTCACTTCCAAAGACGGAGTGACCGAACTCCATGGCCTGATTCACTTCCCATCGGATTTTGATCCATCCAAAAAGTATCCGGTAATCCTCAGCAACTATGGAGGTCCTGCCACGAATGCTTTCCGCGAGACATTCGTCTATCCCGATCCATTGACTGAGTATGGATTCTTGGTGCTGAATATCGACGGCAGAAACGTAAGAGGCCGAGGCAAAAAACTCTTGGATCAACTGTACGGCAACTTGGGCTTGGTGGAAATGGATGATTTTGCGGAGGGCGTCAAGTCGCTTCACAGCCGTCCGTACTTTGACAAAGATCGCGTGGGCGTGTATGGCACTTCCTACGGAGGAACGACTGCCGCTACCATGCTTCTTAGATTCCCGGAGCTTTTCCATGCCGCGGTAGCCAACTCCTCCGTGACGGACTGGAGAAACTATGATAATATCTATACGGAACGCTTCATGGGTACCCTGGAAAGCAATCTGGAAGGATATAATCGATTCAGCCTAATGAACATGGCGGATCAGTTGCAGGGAGAGTTACTAATTTTCTTCGGTACAGCTGACAACAACGTTCACCCTTCCAATTCCCTTCAGCTGATCAAAGCTTTTCAGGATGCAGGCAAAAGCATAGAAGTGCAGATCGCTCCCGATGGCGGTCATACAGCCCTAAACCGTGATCGAATGATGGAGTTTTTTATCAAGCATCTGGTGACGGATTACAAAGAGGTGGTGAGGTAATCTAGGGTCGGATGTCCAATGTCTGATGTTTGGTCACCCTGGATATTGCTTGGCAGGTGGGGTAGAGCGGTTGACTTGTCGAACCGTGGTGGTGACATGAGTCGAAGCCTCTTTACTTCATCCGCATGAAATGGTGAAAACCATGCCCCAATCACTTGGTGCATGGTTTTTTTTATTTTGAAAATTTCGGGATGAATCCACTCGAAATCCTATTCTAATTAAGGCAGAGATTAGAACAAGTAAACCTCGAAAAGCAAAAGAGTATACGCCAACATCGATGGATAAAGGGCAAATTTGTATTTTTGAAGTGTGGTTCCGTTTGTTTATTTCGGTGTAGGTTTATGTTTTCGCCACCTCAAAGGCAAAGCGTTACAATTCTTTTAGCAACAGATCCTGTATGTTCAGATTTTTAATTTTAAGAAGAGTTTACTCATGGAAAAAAAATCCATTATATCGCTGTTTTGGTCCCTCTTTTCGATTGTTTTACCTGGTATCAGTATAATAGCAAGTCTCAATTCTTTATTTGGTTACGATGCCATCAATGAAGATTTTCCTACTGTCAGTTCTTCTCTTTCAACCAGAGCAGGAATTGGCAGGGAGCCTCTTTCCAATTTGGATGATTTTTTCATTAGGAGGAAGGTGGATTTCGACAACCATTCCGAAGGATATTATACCGATGACCAGTTGAAGTCGGACTGGAAAGGAGGGAAGCTATATCTTCCCAATACCACCCAAGTTCAGACGGTCGACGGAAAGAAGGTCTTGGCCAGCTTTTTCCCTAAAGGAACTTGGGGTAGAGGCGGCGGACTAAACCAATGGAGCGATTTCCGGGATACGCCAGATGACATTACAGAGATCTATTGGACGTTTCGCATCAAATATCAAAATGATTTTGATTGGGCCCTCGGCGCCAAACTTCCGGGAGTAGGATTCGGTCCTGTTCAGACTGTTGCCTCCGGGGGAGTCGGCCCCGGCATAGGGGACAAGGGAGCAAGTCTAAGGTTGATGCAAGAAGCTGGCGGAAAACTCAGAATGTACGTGTATCACCATAGCATGGGCGATACCTATGGAGATGACATGGGCCAGGGTCGATTCGGCCAATTAAAAAAAGGTGTTTGGCAGGAGTTGTCCGTTCGCGTTGTAGCAAACGAAATCGGCATGGCCAACGGGATCATGCAAGTTTGGTTGGACGGAATGCTTGTGGCGTCGGCACAGAATATTGAAATGCGGACTGCTACAAGTCCGCAAAGAATCAATTCCTTGGCCCTGCATACTTTTATGGGCGGGGCAGACGAAAGATTTGCACCGGATAGGGATCAGTTTATGTGGATGGACGACGTGTATTTTTGGCAATACAGCAGGAAGTATTTGGCCGCAAATCCCAATGTCCCACGCGGACTCCAACTCCATTCCGCGTCAAAGAAGTTATATACTCCGATTTCGGAATAAGCTGACTCAAGGGGTGACTTTCAAGTTGGTCAAGGTATTTGGCTTAGACAGTATTGCAGGCTGAGACAGGCAATTGTGGAGGTTTTTTTTTACTCAAAAAAACCAAATCCTTTTCTCTTGGACTGCGTTCCTACAGAGAATTTAAAGTTTCGCCTAGCGGCAGCATCTACGGTATTCACTATTTTCGCGGCATCAAATCAGCACCGAATGTTTCTCGACCTACTTATAGCTATTCTTTGGAGCATTTCCCCCTTTGGTGAGGCAAAAATCGGTATACCCTATGCCATCCTGAATGGAATAAACATTTATTTGGCCTTCTTCCTTTGCTTTGTTGCCAATGTGCTCATCTTCCCTTTGATGTCGTTTTTTTTGGATGTGGTGAACCGCTACTTCATGAGGTGGTATCATTACAAAAAGGCGGCGATTTTTGTGGGCCGTAGGGCCAAAGCCGGCGCAGGCAAAAATGTGAAGAAATACGGCTTTTGGGGCCTGATGGTTTTCGTACTGGTACCGGTTCCGGGTACGGGCGTTTATGCGGGAACCATCGCGGGATATCTTTTCGGATTGGATCGCAAAAAAGCCTTCTTGGCAAACACCATCGGTATTTTCATCTCCTGCCTAATTGTTTGGCTGACCACTGTCATGGCAATGGGAGGGTTTTGATTGAACTGTGGGAAAGTAAGAAACCCAGTTTCAGTGATAGTTTGACAAAGACAGGAGGAGCGACCTACTGTACGCTTGGGCTGGAAATGTCAACGACGTTTTTCCAAGAACCATACGTTTGCCTTTTCAAGATACTTACTGCTTGGCTGTGATAGGTGACCAACTTCCCAGTCGAATCAGGACAAGAGACTTGGGAGTCCTCAATCATGTAGGCCATGTCTCCACTTTCTGAGACTTAGACTCTTTTGGGTTCCCAGAAAATGCGAAACCCCGGGATTTGGAAGCTTTCCTCTACCATTTTTCCTATTGCCGCTTTACCATTCAGAGGCGGCATGCCCTTAGGCTGCCTGAGCCCCGTCCCTACTCAGTTGCATCAGTTTTTCACCTTCAGTTTGAGTGTCTACATCGGGTTGGCTGCAGCTCATCACAGCCAAACACAAGAAAAGAGCAGTTATATATTTCATGGTTGGCGGACTGCGTGTGAATTAAAATAGAGAAGAATTGGATGTGATGAAAAACTGGAGGAGAGCGGCCTAGGATCTGGCCCTGGGAGCCAGATAATGAGCCACTCTCCCCGGTAACAACAATCGCTGCCACTTCTTCAATTTGCCGGACTAAACCGGTACTGGCATCGAGACGACTACCGGCTCCAGAACCGTGTGTTTCTCCTTGGCCACTTTTACCATGACCTCTGGATCTCCCAAAATGTCCTGCATCAAACTCAAATCGTTTACTTCGGCGACCAGTACGATCGAATTGGGATCATCTGTGTCCTGAAAAGTCTGGAAGCCCGACGCGAATTTGGCGAAGATTTCCACGCGGTCTGGATGTCCCTTCATCCAAGTATCAAAATCGCCCACCTTATGGCGCATTACTACTGTTGGCATTGGTTAACGGATTAAAAGTGATTCCTACTCTTTTGGCTTTTCGGAATTCGCCCCCCTTATTACTCAAACAGTTTTTGGTATGCCGGAGGAAAGGGGCTGTCCCCAGCCCAAATAAGTTACCCATTCTTGTAGAAAGAGATAAAAATTAGATTATTGATAATTAATAATATGGGGCGAGCCTGTTTTTTGGGGTCCAAAAGGATGGAACCTTGCCTCGGAACTCGGTGACTGATGTGATTGTCTTAAAGGTTTTTGCTAAGGTTCAAACTTGTATTTTCTGATTCAGAATAGTCCCTGTGAAAATCAACAAACAGTCAATTTTGCGCCAAACAGACCTCGGTTTGAACCTTAAAAATAGTTGTGATAAAGCTAACGCGGAGCGTAGAATAGCGACAATCGCGAGGTTTTGGGATTTTGGGACATTTGCCCGTTTTTTGGGCCGACATAGATTGGGCTCCTTGGTTCATCAAAACCCCAAATAGCGAAATGAAGACGATGTGGATTACCCCGGAAGGTTTGGAAAAGCTAAAGGCCGAGCTGGATCACCTGTGGAAGGTGGAGCGTCCGGAGACTACCCAAAAAGTCGCTTGGGCGGCGAGCCTCGGTGACCGCTCGGAAAATGCCGATTACCACTACAACAAGAAACGTCTCCGGGAAATAGACCGACGTGTCCACTACCTGCGCAAGTGCGTCGATGACCTAAAGGTGATCTCCTATACGCCCTATCAGGAGGGAAAAGTGATGTTCGGAGCTTGGGTCGAGATCGAAAATGCCAAGGGACAAAAGTTCCGCTTCCGCATCGTGGGCGGAGAGGAGATTTTTGAGCGCAGGGACTATATCTCCATCGATTCCCCCATGGCCCAAGCCTTGCTGAAAAAGGAAGTGGGAGAGGAAGCTGTTGTTCAAACCCCAACGATGCAAATGGCTTGGCGAGTGAGGAAGATTGAGTATGAGAAGTGAGGGGGCTAGGCAAGGATTTCTGTCCAATCCTCAATTCAGGCCACGAGCCTTCAAAACCTCCATCAGGCCATCATCTTGTTTGGAGTTTTTAAGCATTTTGTAAATAAACAGGATGGGAAAAAACATGGGAATAAGGAATCCCAAGCTCCTGTCTGGGGATAAAATCCAAGCACCAAATCCAAAAAACACGATACCCGCCAGGAAACCAATTCCAGCCGCATGAAGAAGTCTGGAGGTTTTGAAGTTCTTTTTTTCTAGCAACAGTTCGGCATCTGTCATGCCGGAATAATTCTTCTTTTCCATTTTTTTGGCGAGTTTAATTGGTCCATTTCCTGAATTGGGCTATTCAAGTTCACTTCCGATTTTTTTTAAATCAAGATATCCAAAAATCAACTGGCTGAGAATACATCAGAAAGATCCTGAAAATTATGAGCGGAGAGAAAGCTCTGTTCTCAGGGGAGCGATACTATTAAAAAAGGCTGAACTCTTTAGAATCCAGCCTTTTTAGGCGCAAGGCTTATTCAAAATCCTATTCTTTGGTTGTTTCGATGACACCACGGAAATAACCGATGGATTCGGCAATGCCCATAAATGGATTGTCCATGTTTCTCTCGTGCTCCAGACTGCATACGCCGGTGTAGCCAACCCTTCGGATCATTCGCACCATGGCTGAAAAGTCGATGATTCCCCGGCCTACTTCGAGTGAATAGCCCGCTTTGACCGGAGCAGTTACATCCTTGATGTGCATGTCGAAGACACGGCTGTGGTATTTTTCCAGATCGGCTACAGGATCTTTGCCATTTCTGGTGTCGTGTCCAATGTCCAGACACATGCCAATCCGAGGATCGAGGTCTTTGGTGTGGTTCCAGACATCGTCGGCATCGGGATAGATTTTGATATCCGGCCCATGCAAATGGATGGCGTATTTGAAGTCATACTCTTTTACCTTTTTCTCTACGTAAGGAAGCAACTCCGGATTGGGAACGCCTACAATCAACTTTACGCCCACCCTTTTTGCATAGTCAAATGCTTTGTCGATTTCCTCTTCGGATCTCATATAGATCGGGCCAACGGCATATCCGGTCACGTCATGGGCTTTCAGCTTCGAATGAAAAGCAGCAATCTCAGCATCGGTGCTGTTCATAGGCAAATGAAAATCCTTGATGCATAGGTAGTGCACATCCAGGGCTTTCAACGTCTCGAGGGTTTTGTCCAGGTCGAATTTTACGAAGGTATAGCCTGCGATTCCGACTTTGAATTGCTCACCCGTTTCAGGCGGCAGCTGGGGTCCTGGTCTGGTTTCCTGGGCTTTGCAAACCATCAGGGTGAGGGTGAGCAAAAGGGTCAATAAGGTTATTTTCATATGGTTTTGTTAATGATTCTTCCCAGCCAATTTAGCAAATGCCTGCCAAAGAGGGTTCCTACGATTGGCCAAATACTTCGGAATCGTTTGCTTTCGGATTGGGAGGGAGGTGAGTGGTGTAAGGTCTAGGAGTCAAATTGCCTAGTCAATGGCTTTAGACCTTTACATGAGGGGAATTGCAAATTCCTGAAAAATATGAGGGTGTAGTTAGAAACGCCTGGGGATGCGTCAACCCTCGCTCCGAGGTGGAAGTGAGAGATAGCTTTGCAGGGGCGTAGCCCGGTGATCTTAGTAGATCTTGGTGCTAGGCCTAGTTTCGCGAGGCGCGTAGCGCTGTGATCTGCTTTCGTGGGATTCGGTTGATGTCAGGGCTACGCCCCTTTTGGGGAAGGTGTGATCTGATTTTTCTACGAAGATGTCGGGGCTAGCGCCCCTAGGGGAATGCAAAGGAAGATTTTGTTTATGTTCGATGGCGTTCCCGGGGCTGGGAGTAGTTTGCAACTACTCCCAGGTATCCTTACCGATTTATAATCGGCTACTTTTCTGCAAGTCGTGGATTGACGAATTGCAAATTCGAAGGGATAGGAAGGCGTAGTTACAAACTACGCCTATGGGTACGTCAAACTACGCTCAGAGGGGTTTCTTGTCCATTCATCTTACAGGTGGCGGAGAAGTCATCCTGTACCCCAAGCCAAATAACCTTCCTGCTACCTTCACCGTGCTCAATTTTCCTGTCGACGACATTGACAAGGCAGTGGAGGAATTGATATCGAAGGGGATCACGTTCGAGCAATATTCCGGTGAGATCAAAACGGATGAAAAGGGGATCTGCCGAGAAGGAAGAGGACCTTTAATCGCTTGGTTTAAGGATCCTGCGGGAAATATCCTGTCAGTACTTCAGGAAGTAATTTAGGAAAACGTCAAACTAAATACCGACGAGGTAGACAGGGCTTCTTTTTCCTAACTATCAGTAATCGACGAAGTATTCGAAACTAGAATAGGAAGATGCATTCAGTGCCTATTCAGGCATATCTTCTTCGACTCTTCTTCGACTCATCTTCGAGTTATCTTCGACTCTTGTTCGACTTTGCCCCGAAGATGATACGGCGCAAAGGCGAAGCTCAGTCAGAGATAGTACGGAGATGATAAGGGACTCCGTTTACTTATGGCCAGGACAATTGGAGATCTTTATAGGGAAAGTATCTGGACTTTGAGGATTGGAATGTGTGGTTTTTAGAACGCGGATCTTTGATCGATTAAGTTAAGAAAATGGGGGGATAAATTATTCCGGATTTCGGGTCATCAGAGCTCGGTACTGGGCAGGATTCCCAACTCCGTCATTCTTTGTCGGGAAAAGACGGTTGATTTCCCCGATTCCTTGTCAGAGTCGGAGAATTGGAATAATTTAGTTTTAGGAGCAAGGTAAAAAAGCCCTATTTTTCCCCCAGCAAATCACGAAGACCATGAACGAAAAGATCCACCACGGCCGGAATATCAAGCGCTTCAGAGAGATGATGGGCATCAAGCAGGAGGCCTTGGCGCACGAACTTGGCGCTGACTGGTCTCAGAAGAAGATCAGCCTGCTGGAGCAGAAGGAAGAAGTGGAGGAGGAGCTGCTCAGGCAGGTAGGTGAGATCCTGCGAATTCCGGTGGAGGCTTTTCAGAATTTTGACGAAGAGCAGGCGATTAATATCATTTCAAGTACGATCAACAATCATGATCAAAGTGCTTTTGTACAATACAATCCTGTTTATCATGTTAATCCCTTAGAAAAGATTATCCAGCTTCACGAGGAAAAAATCGCCCTTTATGAGCGGATGCTGAAGGAAAAGGATGAGATGATGGCCAGGTTGGAAAAGCTGTTGGGTAAATAGCTTTTTTGGAAGATACTTGAGTTCAGGTTTTTTGGAGTCTTCTTGTTTTTAAGGATAGTGCCTAAGATTAGGTAAACATTTTACGCGTTAGCAAGCGACAGACTACAGTCAAACGGGGTAAAGGTTTTGAATAATCAATCAAAAGAGTTGAAAATCTCAAGCTGATTTAGTTTCTTAGGAGACTTGATTTCAGGAACTTGGTAATTTAATCCTAATTTTTTAATAAAATCTTCTTCCATTTCTATAATTTTATTTTCTCTTAGTTTTAAGAAATAAGGAATATCGTTTTTATTTAAAGCCTGTATTGCTTCAATAGGAATGGCGTGACTGTTAAGTATTTTCTCTGAGAATTTGTCAATAGGGTTATTTGTAAATTCATGTTTTGCGAAACTTGTTTTGACAGATCCGGCGATAATTTTATTAGCATAAGAATTAACTTCACTTGAAATTATATTATGCAACGCCTTTGATCCATATTCCGCCAAACAATTTTCTAATTTATCTTGTTCATTGTTCAAAGGCAATGGTCGGAGATGGTTTAAAAAAAGGATAAATGCTTTTATTCTTGCGAATCTAAAATCAAATTTTTCTGGTATTTCAACAGTTTTAGATTGATATTCTGAATTAGTTAATATCTGTTGACTTTTATTAGAAGCGAATTCCCTTAAATCATCCAGTCCTTTACGGATTTTAGAAGAGTTGGCTCCAGCAAACCATCCTGAATAAGAAGTAAACCAGAACCACTTGACAAGTTCATCTAACTGGTCCAAAGTCGGATTTGGCTGAACATAAAAGAACTCACTTAGGAAAACTAACTGTAAATTATACGGTAGAAATTTATCGCTTGGGACTCTGATAGTTGATCGAAGGAAATTAACTGCTTTTATGATAGAGTCTTCGCACCTACTAACAATATGTGTCAAATCGATTTTTTTGTCGCTTGCCAAATCTTCCAATTTAACATTGTAAATATCTTTTTTTGATGCTGCAATGATTGAACGGAATATAAATATTCTCTCAATTTCAGAGAAATTAAACTCAATAAGTCGGTTGATTATTTCATCTATCTTATCGGCTAATTTAAATGAATTAACTCCCTCTTTATAAGTTAAGGCGGAAAGCATTTGATCTGGAGTCATGTCCATTCCACGAGTATTTAACCGTGAAAATATCTCTACTGCACTACTTAAATCCCCTTTTTTTATTTGTGTTATGGCTATTTTATAAGTTACTATTGCTTGTGTAAGTTTTTGAGCTTTGTTAATATAAAACTCGGCATTTCCAGGAGAGCTATCCTGAATTCTTTTGCATTCGGCTAGGAAGTCGATTGTATTAATGATCTTGTCCATAGCTATATAGTTGCTCACTTTTGTGCTTGCATTCTTAAAAAAAAATTCATTTTTATCCAGATCAAAATAAAGAACCCAACGATGGGGTTCTTTAATATAAATTTCCTTTTTTGATTTTAAAATCCCAAATAATGTACTGATACGCTGATGGCCGTCAATTACATAGTTGATTTCTGGACGGTCGTCCAATTGGATTTCAAAAGGACCTATTTGTGTGAAACTTATAAGTTTTTGGGTGGTTTCCCAAAAAAGAACACTGCCAATTGGATATCCTTTGTAAATGCTATCGAAAAGTGAAATTGCATCTGATGGCTTCCATACGTATGGTCTTTGGAAATTTGGGACACGTAGATCTCCAGATGAAATGTCATCCAATATTTCAGTTAAAAATTTTACGTTCGGATTTACGACTGATTGCCCTGAATTCTCCATATTATAGCTTATTCCATATCTTTAAAAGTAGATTTCGTAACTCGTTCTTATCGGGTTGGTGTGCACACCGGAAATCTACATTTTTGGCATTAAATTCCTCATCTTGCACCATTCTAAATAGTGACTTTTTAGCAATAAACACTTTGGTGTCCACTTGAAGACCGTTCTTCAGATTGATATATTTCTGATTTTTTTTATCAGAGAATTCTCCATAAAGTTCATCGTTGTCTGAAGGTGGTGAATTTTTAAATCCTTTTTCGAGGTCAAAAAAATCCCACTGATGGGGGTTTAAATTACAAATTTCTTGAGTAGTTTTTGAAAGCTCGGAAGGAACGCATTTTTGCAGTACTTCTTTTGGTAGATAATTTTCTATCTCTCTTTTATACAGGATATGTAATGAATGATTATTAGCCTCACAGTGTTCCACGATTTCTTGGAGAACAGCATCATGTGGCTGTCCAGGATATTTCTTGTCACTATCAATGAAAACAAAAATTCTAGGCTTATAAGGAGAAGACTTTTTACTTGAGATGTTAATTATTGTTTTAACAGTTTCATTCCTTCCACCAGCAGGGTAATACTCTAAGTGATTTAATTTTTTAGCATTCTGAAGATCTGTTCCGAGATTCGGGTATATTTCAAAAAGCCTATTTAGAAACAAGCTATCGCTTGTTTCATTTTCAACGACAATGAATAGGGGATCGTCAATAAATTTCATCGCAATTTCTAACGACGAATCCTCACTTTGATAAATCACTAGAACGCCGCGCTCTTTTTTTTCTTTTTTTGAGATATTTGCTGATCTTACGAAAGATTTTTCAATAATTTTCTTCAAAATATTTTGATGCCGTTCACTTAATTGTTGCGCCCAAGAACATTCAACTATTTCATTAGGATTTTCAATATACCATTCGTGCTGTTTGTTTTCAAATAACATTAGTAAACGATCAAGATTTCTGAATTCAGCTTCAGTATTAACTACATCAAGATTTATCTGTATCAGCATTTTTAGTTTTTTGAGCTTCCCTAATTGCTAAGACTTCTTCATAATCCTCAGAAAATACCCCTTTAGGCCAGTCTGATAATTCGCCATCCTCATCTATTTGTATTTCTCGAACCTGACTTCCTGGCCTATTTCCATCATCAATCCAATAAATTATAACATCTTTGCTGGATAAAATGCCTTGGACGATAAGTCGCCTTATTCTTAGTATTATATTTTCAGAATGGGTTTCCAGAATATAACGTCCGCCATCTGCCATTGCCGATTTAGCGAAAAGCTCTGCTAAATCACCATGTGCTGCTGGATGAAGATGTAGTTCTGGTTGTTCAATTATTGAAATTGCGTTGCTTACTTTCGTTCTTGTTAAACACTGGACAACTAGTGGTAATATCTGGCTCATACCCTGTCCTACATCCACGATGTTAACTTTTACACTTGAATCGTCTGGACTCACTAATACAACTTGAAAAAATTCTCCAACATGTTCTACTTCAATTCTCCAGCCACCAAGATATTTTTCATACCAATCGCCTACATTACTTACAAGGTCTTTGTTGCGAAAGCTAGCTGATCCCAAAATTTGTGGGGCATTTTCACCCTTAACACCAAGTTTAGATGGGGATCTCCCGGAATGGAAATATACCCGTTGTGGAATTTGTCTGTATGGGCCAATATATTCAACATTTCTTGAAAAATTATACAAGCTTTCCTTTAGTAATTCTATATCTCTTGAATCATATTCTTTATCTGGAAACTCAATGTTTATTGGGACTAGTCCTTGAAATGTGACAAGATAACTTTTTCCATTTGCAGTATATTCTGTGTCTCTACTGCTTATAATGTTGTCTTCTGTTAATACGATTTCAAAGCTAATATTTATATTCGTGCTTTCAATTGACCATTTGTTTATCATTTGGATCGGCGTCCCATTAATATTTTGAACTTCAAAACAAATGATAGTCTCATCTGAGAAACTCAAAGTCATTTTGAGACTCCCGTGTGGTAATTTGTTGTAAATTAGATCTTTAAAGCTTCCTCCAAATTCAATTCCATTGTAATTTACTGTGATAGGCTCCTCACTTTCAGGCAAAAATGAATTAGCCAACAGTAAGGGCAATCTGCTGAATGCACTTTTGCCGGAACTGTTTTTCCCAATAACAATGGTTAATGGCTTTATAACCATTTTCTGTCGGTTTGGAAATGACTTATATGATTCGAATTCAATTGATTGCAATATCATTTTGAGTGCATTTGTGCTTTAATTTTTGGGTAAATTCTAAATTCCGTGCAATTAATTTGAAATACTTTGAAGCGTTTGTGCCGATGGAATACTTTTGTTCTTGCGTGTAAGATTTCCACTAGTGTCATCAAAATGAGTAGTGCGAGTTCTTATCAACGAGAGCGCATTGAATTTACTGTCACTAATAGTGTCAATAATTACCCCAACCGACAGCGAGTAAATCGATAAGAATGCAGTTAGATCGTATTTTATCAGGCTTGATTGGATTTAATTGAGGTTTTTATCTCTGATTTTAGTTTCAAGATATCGCAAATTCCGAAAATAAAAAATCCCTTCCGGCTATTAACAGAAGGGATTGATTGTGATTTCAAATGCGGTTTACGAACAGACCGCCCTGAACATCGAAGTTTACGAATTCTCCTCTACCCACTTCCTCGCGTTCACAAAGGCTTCCATCCAAGGAGTGAAGTCGTCGTTTCTTTCGCTAGGGTAGTGTGCCCAGTTCCAAGGCTTGAGACTACGCTCGATGTGAGGCATGATCGCCAGGTGTCGGCCGTTGCCAGAAGCGATGCCGGCCGTCGCAAAGTTAGATCCATTTGGGTTGCCAGGATAAGCCGCATAGCTGTACTTCATGGCGAAGTTGTAGGCATTCTCACCTTTTGGAAGGTAGAATTTACCTTCTCCGTGCGCTACCCATACACCCAGACGCTGGCCGCTTAGGCTTCCCAGCATCACGGAGTTGTTTTGTGGGATGGTCACGTTCACGAAGCAAGACTCAAACTTATGGCTGGCATTGTGAAGCATTTTTGGCTTCTCGTCATGATCCGGAGTCACCAGACCCAGCTCGATCATCAGCTGGCAACCGTTACATACGCCCAAAGAAAGGGTGTCAGGACGTGCGTAGAAGTTGTCCAAAGCTTGTTTTGCCTTAGGGTTATAAAGGAATGCACCCGCCCAACCCTTGGCAGAACCCAATACGTCGGAGTTGGAGAAGCCACCCACGAAGACGATCATCTGTACATCTTCCAGATTTTCTCTGCCGGCGATCAAGTCGGTCATGTGCACGTCTTTAACCTCAAATCCTGCCAACCAAAGTGCATAAGCCATCTCTCGGTCACCATTCACCCCTTTTTCACGGATGATGGCAGCCTTGGCTTTGCCTTTTTCGGTACGGTATGGATTCAGTCCGGATGCTTCAAAGCTGCCTTTCCAGTTAGGAGCAAACTCGTAGCTCAAAGCTTGATTTTTATAATTGTCAAAGCGGTCTTTGGCTAGTTTTTCCCCGCTTTGCTTTCTGTCCAATAGATAAGAAGACTTAAACCACAGGTCTCTCAACCGAGCTACTTCCAAGGTTTGAGCTTCTAAAGTCACTTTTCCATCTAAGGTCACTTCCGCCAATTCCACGAAGTCGATTTCCGCTTCTGCCAGCAAACCTTCTACAGCATTGGTGTCTGCAACTTGAATCAGGATACCCGGATTTTCGGAGAAAAGAGCCTTGATGATGTTGGTTTCTGCCAGACGACTTTCTTTGACAGAAAGGCCGACAGACTTGCTTGGGAAGCACATCTCCAACAAGGCAGTAAGCAAACCACCGGAAGAGATATCGTGTCCGGCCAAAACCAATCCTTTTTCAATCAGGGTTTGAACCGCAGTGAACGCTTTTGCGAAATAGGCAGAGTCCGCTACGTTAGGCGTATCCTGACCTACTTTGTTGAGGATTTGGTATAGAGAAGATCCAGCGAGTTTGGCGGAATCTTGGGAAAAGTCTAGGTAAAGGACCTTAGTGCCTTCCTGAGGAAGTAAAGCAGCTTTCACCGTCTTTTTCACATCCGAGCATTCCCCAACGGTGGAGATGATTACAGTACCTGGAGAGTACACGACCTTTCCGTCAGGATATTTCTGAGTCATGGAAAGGGAGTCCTTTCCAGTCGGGATATTCACCCCTAATTCGATGGCGAAGTCGGAGCAAGCTTTCACGGCACGGTATAGACGGTCGTTTTCTCCCGCGTTTTTCGCAGGCCACATCCAGTTGGCAGAAAGGGAAACACCCTTCAGGCCATCCGTGATCGGAGAGAAAACCAAGTTGGTCAAAGACTCGGCGATAGCCAGCCTGGAACCAGCCTCAGGATTAGCCAAAGCAGCAACGGCAGCGTGACCGATAGAAGTTGCGATACCTTTGTTGCCGGTAAAGTCCAAGGCCATTACGCCCAAGTCATTGAGCGGAACCTGGATTTCACCGACAGTTTGCTGTGTGGCAACACGACCTGTTACAGATCGGTCTACCTTATTGGTCAACCAGTCCTTACAAGCCACACCTTCCAGTTGAAGGACTTCCTCGATATATTCCTTTAGTTTGCCAGCTTCCAGTTCTGCTTCCGCAAACTTTGGAGTCAAGCCTGTTTTGTCTTCCAAAATGGTCTTAGGAGAAGATCCAAACATGTAGCTCAGATTCCAATCCACTGGTTTTTCGCCAGTTTTTTGGTTTTCAAACTTGAAGTGCATGTCTCCGGTCGTCTCGCCCACCACATAGAATGGGGCGCGCTCACGCTCGGAAAGTTGCTTCAAGGTTGCGATATCTTTTTTGCCGACTACCAATCCCATACGCTCTTGGGATTCGTTGCCAATGATTTCTTTGGAAGAAAGGGTAGGGTCTCCCACAGGCAGCTGATCGATGTGGATCGTTCCGCCGGTGCTTTCCACCAACTCAGATAGGCAGTTCAAGTGGCCGCCCGCTCCGTGATCGTGGATGGAGATGATCGGGTTGTTTTCGCTTTCTGCCATGGCGCGGATCACGTTGGATACCCGCTTTTGCATTTCAGGATTGGATCGCTGCACGGCATTGAGCTCGATAGCATTTGAAAGTTCCCCGGTATTCAAGGAAGAAACGGCAGAGCCGCCCATCCCAATGCGGTAGTTATCCCCGCCCATGATGACGATCTGGTCGCCGGTTTTTGGTTCTTCTTTCTTGGTGTATTTGGCATTGGTAAAGCCAATACCTCCAGCCAGCATGATCACTTTGTCAAATCCGTATTGCTTATCGCCCTCTTCATGCTCGAAAGTCAGCAAAGATCCGGCGATCAAAGGCTGACCGAATTTATTTCCGAAATCAGAAGCCCCGTTGGAAGCTTTGATCAGGATGTCCATTGGAGTTTGGTATAGCCAAGGTCTCTCAGCCAAGTTTTTCTCCCAGCTTCTTCCTTTTTCAGATCTGGAGTAGGAAGTCATATAGACAGCCGTACCCGCCAAAGGAATGGAGGCGGTGCCACCTGCCAAACGGTCACGGATCTCACCTCCCGAACCAGTTGCCGCGCCATTGAAAGGCTCGACGGTCGTAGGGAAGTTGTGCGTTTCTGCTTTGAGGGAAATGACCGAATCGATCTCGCGAGTCTCGAAGAAGTCAGCTTGGTGCTGAGTCTTCGGAGCAAACTGCTGGATTTTTGGACCTTGGATAAAGGCCACGTTGTCCTTGTAAGCAGAAGCGATACGGTTTGGATGCTTTTTGGAAGTTTCTTTAATCAATTGGAAAAGCGTCATTGGCTGCTCTTCTCCATCGATGATAAAGGTTCCGTTGAAAATTTTATGACGGCAGTGCTCGGAGTTTACTTGGGAAAATCCGAATACTTCTGAGTCTGTCAAAGGTCGCTCCAGTTGTTTGGCGACATTTTCCAGGTAATCCACTTCTTCTTGGCTCAAAGCCAAGCCTTCGGATTTGTTGTAAGAAGCAATGTCAATTACCGCTTTGATTGGCTCGGGCTGAAGATGAATGTCGAAGATTTCCTGATCAAGGCCCTCGTAGGCCTTTTGCAGCATGGGGTCGATCTGATCTCCCTCAGCCATAGGGAAAAATTCCTCGATCCGCTGAATGCCCTGAATTCCCATGTTGACGGTGATTTCCACGGCGTTGGTAGACCATGGGGTAATCATTTCCTTGCGAGGTCCTGAATATTTTCCGGCTACTTTATCACCCTCCTGAAGCTTGGCCTCGCCAAAAAGCCAGGTGAGTTTCGCGATGTCTTCGGTGCTGAGAGGATGGGGAACTTGAACTCCGTAGATGAGTTTCTGAGGGGATTCAAAGAAGAAAATCATGTCCTTTGGCTGGTAAGCCGCAAAGGTAAGGAATTGGGGGGAAGTTTGGAAGTGGCAAGTTGGAGGCAGGGCTACGAAGATAGCGATGGGAAGACAAAGAATGCCGAGGAGAACGAGGAGTGATGGTCCTCGGCTATAGCCCAAATGATATGCATCGGTAGTCAGCATAGAAGAACCAAATACTAGGGGTTTGGTGTCTTCGGATCAAATTTAATTCTGTTTATTCCGGCCATTATTCATTTTTGTTCGAATATGTACAGAGATTTTCCTTTTTCGTAAAAGATAATTTTTTAATAAACTATGGAAACTTTGAATATGCCGATAGTTTCCATAGTTTTGGCGCCTGGATTTAATAAAGGGGATAGGTGACAAGGACGAGGATTCTGGAAATAGCGACAGAGCAGTTTTCCCGATACGGGGTGAGGGCTGTGACGATGGAGGATATTGCCCGGCAGGGCGGAATTTCAAAAAAGACAATTTATCTGGAATTTGCGGACAAAAAGGTCCTGGTAAAAGAGGCCTTTGCTGTTCTGCTGGAAGAAGATCGGAAGAAACTAAACTGCATACTGGAAGCCGAGGATGGGGTGATCGAGCACCTGGTAAAAACCTCCAAGATGGTGAGACAACGGTTGCAGTATATCAACCCCTTGGTCTTCATGGAGGTACAGCGCTATTTTCCGGATGCTTGGAAGATGTTTGAGGACTTTAAGGTGCAGGTGATCATGGAAGATCTGGTCAATGTAATTGAGAAGGGGAAACTGTTGGGGTATTTCAGGCCGGAAATTGATTCGCAGATTCTGGCCAAGGTCAGAATCAACCAGATTACCTCTATGTTCGATGCCGAGAATATCTCCAGGCCGGACTACAATCCTGTTGAAGAACAGATGGTCATGTTGGACCATTTTTTACACGGAATTTTCACTGAAAAGGGCAGAGCCGCCTATACAGCACAACAAGCAATTGAAGATTGAAAACTAATCCAACTATGAAAAAGAGCCTTTTTACGTTCTTGTTTTTTTTATTGGCATTTCCCGTCGTTTGGGCGCAAGAGGTCGCGCAGCTTACCCTGAACGAATCCATCCTGTACGCCATTGAGAACAACTACATCACCAAAAATGCCAGGCTGGAAACCCTCATTTCCAAGGCTACGGTGAAGGAGACCACGGCGCTGGGACTGCCCCAAATCAACGGTTCCTTTAATCTGGACTACAATCCCATGATCCCGGTGGTGTTCCTTCCCAATGAACCGCCATTTGGTGATCCCAGTATCCCCAGTGATGTGATCCCCGCCAGATTTGGGGTGAGCTATTCCTCCGGCCTGGGTGTGACGGTCACTCAGATGATTTTTGATGGATCGTTTTTCATAGGTTTGCGCGCTGCGAAAACCCTGACCCAGTTGACTGATTTTGATCTGGTCAAAGCAGAAAACGACGTGGTGGAGAACGTCAAAAAAGCCTACTTCGGCGTGTTGGTGAATCAGGAGCGAATTCGCCTCGCCGAATCCAATTTGTCCCGTATTGACTCATTGCTGAAGGAGACGAGGGCGTTGAATGAAGCCGGATTTGCCGAACGAATCGATGTGTCCAGGATTCAGGTACAACGCAACAACGCATATTCCCAAGTCGAAAGAAGTCGCACCGCCTGGGAAATCAGCAAAGAACTGCTCAAGATTCAGATGGGGATGCCGTTGACTGTGGACATCCTTATCACGGAGACGCTTAGGGAACTAAACCCTAGGGAAGAGTTGATCCAGCTGTTGGCTGCCGAAGGTGAAAACAGGGTCGAGCTTGATCAGTTGAATACCCAAATCGAGTTGCAGCACTATGACCTCAAATACAACACCTCCCAGTATATGCCTACGATCGACTTCAATGGAAATATCAGAAGAAGCGGGGCGGGGAATGAGATCAATACGGTATTCGACAGTAACAACTGGTTTGGCAGTTCTCTACTTGGCGTCAGCATGAACATTCCCATCTTCGACGGGCTGAGCAAAAGTGCCCGAATCCAAAAGAACCGCTATACCATCAGCCAGCTCGAGAACCAGAGATTTTATCTGAATGACAGCTTTAAGAATGAAATATTCTCTGCGAAGGCTTCTCTCAAAAACGACCTGAACATCCTGGATGTGCAACTGGAAAATCTCGAATTGGCCCAAGAAGTCTATGACATCGCCAGAATCAAATACCAGGAAGGCGTCGGCTCGAACTTGGAAGTAGTGGATGCAGACGGAGCACTCACCGAAGCGGAGATCAACTATCTGGCGGCCTTGTATGACGGCCTGATTTCAAAAGTAAACCTCGAAAAAGCATTGGGCCTGCTAAAAGCAGACCTCGAAAACTAAACCAACTGTTTCTTCTTATTAAAAAACACAACCTCAGATATGAAACCTATCCTCAAATTTTTACCCTTTGTGGTTCTTGCGGTACTTTCGATTTCCTGCGCAAAGGAAGAGGGAGTCGATGCGATGAAAACCAAACTCGCTGAGTTGAAAGACCAGGCGAATTCCCTGAATTCTGAGATCAAAACACTGGAAACCGAAATTTCGAAATTGGATCCGGAGTTTGCCAATGCGAACAAAAAATCCATCTTGATTACTACAGCTCCTGCCCAAAAAGGGGAGTTTACACATTTTGTTGAGGTAACTGGATCGGTTCTTTCGAAGAAAAACGTCAGCATCAGCTCCGAGACTGCGGGAAGAATCCTCGAGGTGCCCGTGCTGGAAGGTATGAGAGTAGGGGCCGGACAGTTGCTGGCTCGGATAGACGCGGAGTCCATTGAGAGAAATATCGAGGAAATGGAAAGTTCCCTGGAGCTAGCGACTACGATTTACCAAAAACAGGCTAGACTTTGGGACCAGAAGATCGGCACCGAGATCCAATATCTGGAGGCAAAAACTCGTAAGGAAGGGCTGGAAAAGAGCCTTGCAGCAATGAAAACCCAGCTGGATAAAGCTTTGGTGAAGGCACCCTTTAGCGGAACCGTCGAGAGTGTGGATGTAAGAATAGGTGAGCTGGTGCAGCCGGGCATGCCGATGTTCCAGTTTGTGGGAGAAAGCGACTTGTTTATCCAGGCGGATGTTTCTGAGAGCTTCGTCGGAGTTTTGAGCAAAGGTGATTCCGTGGAAGTGGAGTTTCCTTCCATCGGCAAAAAACTGAAGACTCGGGTTTCGGCTGTCGGCGGCATCATCAATCCAAACAATCGGACCTTCAAAGTGGAAGTATTCCTTCCCAACCTGGTCGAGGTGAAGCCCAACATGATTTCTATCCTAAAGATCAATGATTATCAAAACAAAGAGAGCGTGATCGTCCCTGCCCATTTGATTTTGGCGGACAACAAAGGGGATTACGTGTTCATCGTGGAAAATGGAACCGCAAAGAAGAAGTACGTGACCCGCGGAATGACCTATGAAGGAGAAACCGAGATCAAGGAAGGCCTGAACGGCACGGAAACGATCATAGACAAAGGCTTCCGTGAGGTAGGAGATAATTTCAGTGTAACCGTGTCCCAGCTTTAACCATGACAGAAACTCCTAAATCTACCATTACCAGGGAGTTTGGGGTGTCCAGCTTTAGTGTGGACAACTCCACCTCGGTGGTCATATTGACCTTGATTATCACGGTTCTTGGATTGGGGGCCTATCGCACCATGCCCAAGGAAAGTTTCCCTGAGATAGTCATTCCCACCGTATACGTCGGTACTCCATATCCCGGAAACTCCCCCGTGGATATGGAAAACCTTATCACGCGTCCAATCGAAAAGGAACTGAAGTCCATCAGTAATATAAAGGATATCCGGTCTACTTCGGTCCAGGATTTTTCTTCCATCGTAATCGAATTCAGCCCAGGGGTGGAGATATCCAAGGCGATTCAGGATGTAAAAGACGCCGTCGACAAGTCAAAGAGTGAGCTGCCGACTGACCTGGATCAGGATCCGAATGTACTGGAAGTGAACACCTCGGATTTTCCGATCATGAACGTCAACATCTCTGGCCCCTACTCGGAGCAGGAGCTCAAGAAGTTTGGAGAGTATCTGGAAGATGCGATTGAAAAACTTCCAGAGATCTCCAACGCCGATCTCGCTGGTACGGTGGAGCGTGAGATCCAAATCAATGCGGATCCTTACAAGATGGAGGCTGTTGGAGTGAGCTTTGGCGATATCTCAGGGGCGATCCAAGCTGAAAACCTGACCATGTCGGGAGGAAGCATCAAAAGCGGGGACTTTGAGCGAACACTTCGTATCGATGGGGAGTTTTCCGAGCCAAATGACCTCCTGGATATCATTGTGAAGACGGACCAGCAAAAGATCGTCTATCTCCGTGATGTTGCCGTGATCAATGACACGTTCAAGGATAGGACTTCCTATGCCAGAAGCAAAAACCTGCCCGTCGTCACTATCAATGTGACCAAGCGAAGTGGTGAAAACCTATTGGACGCTGCCGACAAAATCAAGGAGATCATCGAAACGACCAAGACGAATCGCTTTCCCCAGGATCTAGAGATCACCATCACCAACGACCAAAGCAAGCAGACCCGTACCCAGGTAAGTGATTTGGAAAACTCCATCATCTTCGGGATAATCCTTGTGGTGTTGGTTTTGATGTTTTTCATGGGATTCCGCAATGCGCTTTTTGTGGGTTCGGCGATTCCGCTTTCCATGTTTATCTCCTTCCTGATACTTAATGCTTTTGGGATTACGCTAAACTTGATGGTGCTTTTCTCGCTAATCCTCGCCTTGGGGATGCTGGTAGATAACGGCATCGTGGTCGTGGAAAATATCTACCGACTCATGCAGGAAGGCAAGCCCGCAAAGCAGGCCGCGAAAGAAGGCGTGGGCGAGGTAGCTTGGCCAATCATCACCTCGACGGCGACCACGCTGGCGGCGTTCTTGCCGCTGGCATTCTGGGACGATCTGGTTGGGGAGTTTATGAAGTACCTGCCGATCACGCTGATCATCGTACTTTCCTCTTCGCTTCTAGTTGCTTTGGTGATCAACCCGGTGATGACATCCATGTTTATGAAGCTGGATTCAGGAGGAAAGAATAGGCCCAAACAAAGATCAATCATCACAGCCGGAATCTTCCTGGTGTTGGCAACGATCTTTTATCTAATCGGCTGGACCGCAATGGGTACACTTTCGCTGGTGGCATCTATCCTCACGTTGTTCAATGTCTTTCTGTTGAGAAATGCGATCCATTGGTTTCAGGAGGTTTTTTTGGTCAAGCTGGAAAACTGGTATGAGTCTACGCTCACGTATGCACTTCGCGGAAGGAATCCCTATTTCTTCTTCGGGGGAATGTTTGGGCTGCTGATATTTTCGCTGGTATTGCTGGGGATCAGAGCTCCCAAAGTCCTCTTCTTTCCTGACAACCAGCCCCAATTGATCAACGTGTTTATTGAGTTTCCGATAGGCACCGACATCAACGCCACCAATGCCTTTGTAGACAACATGGAGGATGAGATGATGGATGCATTGGAGCCCTATCAGGGAATTCTGGAATCGGTTATTACACAGGTCGGCGAAGGTACAAGTGATCCCATCGAAGGACCCAGCCAGCAGGCCACTCCTAACAAGGCGAAGATTACCATCGGCTTTGTGGACTACATAGACCGCCAAGGGATCAATACCAACGGCGCCATGGAAGTAATCAGGGATCTTGTCGAGAAATATCCCGGGGTCTTAATCACGGTCGATAAGCAACGAAATGGCCCGCCAGTCGGCAAGGCGGTAAACATTGAGTTTGTCGGAGAAGATTATGAGCAGTTGATCGCGTTTGTCAATCAGACCAAAGAGTATCTGGAATCACACAATATTCCCGGTATGGAAGAACTGAAGACTGACCTTTCACTAGGTAGCCCCGAAGTTGTGGTAGATATTGACCGGGAAAAGGCCAGAAGGTTTGGACTCTCCACCTCCACGATCGCAACCGAGCTGAGAACTTCCCTGTTTGGTTTGGAGGTTTCCAAATACAAAGAAGGCGAGGATGACTATCCTATACAGTTGAGACTCTCGGAAGACTATCGCTACGACATCAGTACCTTGGTGAACAAAAAGATAGGCTTCAGGGACAAATTTGGGGATAAGCGTGAGGTTCCGATCTCCGCGGTGGCGGACATCCGCTATGGCTCGACTTACGGTTCGGTGAAAAGAAAAGATCTCGAAAAGGCAATCACCATGTTTTCGAATGTTCTTGACGGCTACAACCCGACCGAGATCAATGCCCAAATCCAGGACTTGATGGAGAACTATTCGGTGCCTGATGGGATCACTGTGAAATTTACCGGTGAGCAGGAGGAGCAGGCCAAATCCATGGCATTCCTACTCAATGCGCTCATGATCGCGGTTTCCCTGATATTCCTGATCATCGTGGCACAATTCAACTCGGTAATTAGCCCATTCATTATCATGACCTCGGTGTTGCTGAGCACGATTGGTGTATTCTTGGGTTTGGTGATTTTCAACATGGATTTCGTGGTGATCATGACCGGAATTGGGATCATTTCTCTTGCCGGGGTTGTGGTTAACAACGCGATTGTGTTGATAGACTATACGAACTTGGTCCGGGCTCGGAAGCGGCAGGAACTCGGAATTGGCGAAGGAGAGTATCTCGCCATTGCGGATTTGCTTGCCAGTATTGTGGAGGCTGGGAAAACACGTCTCCGTCCGGTGCTGCTCACTGCGATCACGACGGTGCTTGGCTTGATTCCCCTGGCTATTGGAATGAATATCAACTTCAGCACCCTGCTAAGCGATTTTGACCCGCAGTTTTATGTTGGTGGCGACAACGCAGCATTCTGGGGTCCTATGGCCTGGACAGTGATATTTGGGCTAACCTTTGCGACGGTCATCACGTTAGTAATCGTACCGGTCATGTATTATTTGACAGATAAGCTTTCCATAAAGCTTAAGAAAGCAAAAGCATGATTGATTTAAGGTTGGTGGTTTTTTTTGACAAAACCCCCGGGACATTGTTCCGGGGGTTTTTTGTTTGATGCGGTGATGTTTCAGGTATGGATTTTGTATTTTTGCCCACCCAAATAAGATGCAGAGATGGAGGAATTGAAATGGTTTGTCATGTACACCGCATCCCGTTCCGAAAAGAAAGTGGCGGAGAGATTGCGAGAAAAAGGGTTGGAAGTATACCTGCCCTTGGTAGAGGAACTCAGACAGTGGTCCGACCGCAAAAAGAAGGTTCAGAGGGCCCTGTTCAATGGCTATGTTTTTGTCAAAACCCATAGGAATCAGCTTTGGGAGTGTCTTCAAGTGCCAGGGGCGGTAAAGTTCGTCCATTTTTCCGGGCAACATGCAACGGTAAGACAGGAGGAAATCGATATCATCCAGCGTGTGGTGACTACCGGCGTAGCCGTAGAAACGGACGGCTCGGTGATAGAGCCAGGTGAGAAGGTACAGGTGATGGGCGGCCCGCTGCAGAGCATGACGGGGGAAGTGATCGAGCGGGGCAACAAGGATTACTTCCTAATCCGAATCCCCGGAATTTACCAAAACATGCTGGTGAATATCCCAAGGAAATTCCTTCAGGTCATGGAAGACTCCGCTTCCAGCTGATTGGCGAAAGTACGGTGCTAATTTCGGGATTGGATCCTGAGATCTTTTCGTTTGATCATCTGCCCCTCAACCTGTAGTGGTTTTTTGGTGATCGACTCCATCGTATCCTTGATCGCCTGAAAAGAGAGGTCGCCAATCACGGAGAGTTGCGAAGAAATCGAGTCCGAGGCCGGAATGAGCTTGAGCTCGAATCCCTCAAAATTCAGCTGATCCAAAGAGTCCATGTCGATTTCCTTGACGGAAAAGAGATAGGTCTCGCTGATAGGCGCACCTGAGGGGGCTGTCGCGTCGAGGGTAAGTGCCACCAGCATTTTTTCTTCCTGGAGGGGAAAGCCCGTAGCCACTGAATCGCGGGAAAAGTCTTCGGAGGAACCTGTGGTATAGTGTGATTCCCGGCTGGGAACGAACAAGAAAGCAATGAAGAGGATACCCGCGAGAGACGCTGCGTAGGGAAGAAGTTTTTTTAAGACGTTGCCATTTTTTGATGAACTGGGGGAGAAGGTAGTCGAGCCAATTTTCGGAAGGGGCTGTTCGTGACTGTAATCGTGGGGGGATTTTGACATTTCCATCCCTGGAGAAGGGGCTGGACTTGCAAAGCCTTCATCCCCCGGTGCCGATCTGGTTTTTATTTTTTCCACGAGCTCTGGATACGCTTCTTCTGATTCCAAATCGTGTTCTTTCACCAGTCCCCCTTCGGCGGTTTCGAAGCGGGGCATGGGAATGGGTGCGAGGGTTTCGGTAGTTACTTCCCGCTCCAGGACAATGTCCTTTTTTCGTTCTTGTCCTTGGATGATATGGATGAGGGTAATTCGAAGGATGAGGGTAAAGCTGCCCAAAGCCAAGGGTCTGACATCATAGAGCCATTCGGTGAAGTCATCCTCAATGATGAACTGTTCCTCGTTGTTGAGTGCTTTGATTTCAAAATTGCTGCCATTCCTTCCCTCGGTCAGTGCAACTTGCATCACGTCCGCCAGACGGATGGATTCGATTTGCAGTTCCTCTTTGGGTATCTTCAGCCCTTCTCTCAGATAGATCTCTTCCCAGGCCAGTCGTACCGTACAGCGCGTCCACCGATCCAACTGCATCAGTGTCGGGATATGGTAGAGGACCTTTCCCTCTTTCCGGGAAGGTCCAGCGGGAGGCTTGCTCGGGGATACGCGTCCGCGGAGTGCGTCGAGGAGCGGGAGATATTTTCTCTCCCTCATGATCTCAAGCGAGAGCGTATTCATGTTGCCGATCTTTCCTGCCAAGTCATCGATGGCTCCCCGGATGTCGGCGTATAGGTCGAGCTCTTCCAGAATTTTCCTGGTGTCGGCAAGACTGTCTATGCTTTTGATCTTGGCATTCAGCGCTTTGGTTTGTTGGTCCCAGTAGTCCACGTAGTCAATGAGCGAAAAAGCATCGTAAATCCTGGCATCGGGAAGGACAATGGGGAAAACCCGGTCGTGGAATTCTCCCTTTTTTGCCACCTCTAGCAGCTCAAACATGCAGTTCTTGGACTTTAGGTATTTGTCGCTGATGACCAGCACGACCAGGTTTCCTTGGCTGATGCGCTCCATAAACTCGCGGATCAGTCCTTTGAACGCTAAATCGGTTTTGTCGCGAACCAAGACAAAGGAATTGGCATTGAGGATCTCTTGTAGCTCGTCTGCGACAAGCTCGCTTTCGCCGCCCCATGCATAGGAGATAAAAACCTGCTGCTGATCCATTGTGCTAAAAGTCTTCCTGTTGAAAGTAAGTCTCTTTCTCCAAAAGATCAATAAGAAAAGGCAGCCGATTAAGCTGCCTTGGATGCTGTGTAAGTTGCCGAACTCAATTCTTTTCCTTTGGTACAAAATACCTTCGGAAGACGATCTGAGCCTGAAAGAGATGGTCTCCGAATTTGTTGAAACCCACATTTCCATCGAGATTGTCAGTGAAGGTCCACATCATCGTACCTTCTCCGGCGATGTCGGAATAGGGGCCGAGACGATAGCTTAACCCAGCTCGCACGGGGATATAGCCCGTCGTATTTAGATGTTTTGTCGGGACTTCCTCACTGTCATAAGACTTGGTCTGCTCAGTCCGTGAATGGAGGATGCCCAAGCCAAAGCCACCGTATAAATTGAAAAGGCTGCGGTGCATATGGTTGTTGAATCGGATCAGATTGATACTGGGAATCAGGTCAAAATATAAGGCAGGTCCCTTTGCGGTGAATGAAGAATTATTCTCGTACCATCTATCCCTAACGGACGTACTCGGATTGCCGCCGCTGCTGATGTACTGGTAGCCCAGAGTGCTTCTGAGATCAAAAGTTGGGGTTATTTTTCTCGTCAAAGCCAAAGATACCGAAGGCTTGATTTCGAAATCCAAGGCACGGTACTGCCCGCCATTGTCCAAGTAGGCAAAGGATGGCCCGAAGCCCACAGTCAGGATATTGTCTCTTGATATCCTTTCCTTATAAAAGTTTTGGGCCAAGAGCGTCCCTGAGCACAGGAAGAGCGACAGGAGCGAAAGATATTTTACTAGGGGCTTCATTTGTAAAGGTCCTTATAGCAAGGAGATGCTTCTTCGCGCTTCGGTTTGCAACAAGCATGCCAAGCGGCTCAGAGGTATTGGGGTAGTTCTACTGGGCTTCCCCGTAGAAGTTCAGATTCAGTTGTCCTGAAAGGCTTGTTGGATGTCTGACTCGGTGGCCCTCAATTTGGCACGACAGTGTTTGACCAGTTCTGCAGCTTCCTTTACCAGGTCAGAAAGTTCATCCACGGACTTGTTGCCCTCCTCGAGTTGGTTGAGTATGGATTCCAAACGGGCCATTGATTCGGCATAGCTTTGCTCTTTCATTTCTCGTCGATTTGCTTGATGATGCTGTTGATTTTCCTATCCAGAGTGATGGTCACTATTTCGTCTCCCTCCTTCAATGCTGCAAGATGAATGGGGGTTCCGTCCAACTCAGTACGTGTATAGCCCCGTTTTAGGATGGACTCGGGATTCAATTGACGCAAAAGTGTCTCTCGGTTTTCCAGCCGTTCCCCTTGCTTTTGGATGAAAGCGTTGAGGCTTGATTTCAGCTCCTTCTCCGTGTTGGTCAGCTGATGGTTTTGGAGCCTCAGGAGATTTTTTGCCGCTGCCTCTATTCGGCTGAATCTGTTTTTGAGCGCTTCTGACTCAAGGGAGATTCGGGTTTTGGACAGGGATTTGGCGCGGAGCTCAAGTTGATGGATTCGAGCTTCTTCCTCACGGAGTTGGCTTCGAGTCGACCTGTCCAGTCTTTGCATCACCATGCCCAGATTTTCCTCAAATTCCCGGAAACCCGACAAAAGAAACTCGGCTACCGCTGTTGGGGTTTTGAGCCGCGTATGAGCTACCAAATCCGCCACCGTCTCGTCTCGCTCATGGCCTATACCCGTGAAGATCGGCAGGGGGAAATTGGAAATCCCTGCTGCCAGTCTATAGTCGTCAAAGCAGTCGAGATCCAGCTGGGCTCCTCCACCACGGATGATCACCACCGCATCGAATCCTGATGTCGGTATTTCGGCCTTGATTTTTTCCAAAGCAGACAGCAGGCTTGTAACCGCTTCATTTCCCTGCATCAGGGAATTAAACAGGCGGTGGTAGACTTGATACCCATACCGGTTTTGGTCCAGTTGATTCACAAAATCTCCGTATCCGGCCGCCGTACTGCTGGACACTATGGCAATCCGCTGCACGACGGGAGGAAGCTCGAAGCGGCCGTTTAGGCGGATTAGTCCTTCCTTTGTGAGCCTATCGATGGTTTCCTGCCGGATACGAGCTCTTTCTCCGAGCGAAAACGAAGGATCGATATCCTTGACGTTTACGCTAAGCCCATACACCGGATGGTAGTTGACAGCCACTTGGGCCAGGACCTTCATCCCGTTTTTTAGGCTTGTTCCTGTAATGGACTCAAATTTCGCAGAGACGGATCGATAGGTGAATTGCCAGAGGTTGGAGCGGATTTTTGCCAAAACCTGGCTGCCCTCCTTTTCCACCAACTCAAAATAGACGTGGCCCTGCGGAGCTTGGCGAAAATCTGCCAGCTCGCCTACCACCCAATAGATCGGCTCGAGTTCGTTTTCCAGCGTAAGCCGGATCTGCTCGGTCAATTGGGAGATGGTCAGGGGAGACATGGGATTCAGTGCTGCCTGGCAGCTTTGATCTTGGCGTCCAAATCTTGGCTCGCACGCAGCATAGGAAGTCGCACTTGGTCAGTCTCCAGGATTCCCAGCTGGAAGAGCAGGTTTTTGACACCCACCGGATTTCCCTCCAGATACATGAGGCTATTCATTCCCAATAGCGAGTATGTAGCCTCAAGGGCCTCTTCGTGGCTTCCGTGGGTTAGTCTTTTGAAAGTTTCGGGGAAGGCATTTGCCAAAACGGAAATCACGCCACTGCCTCCGATACTGATCATCGCCTTGGTCATCATGTCATCACCAGAGAGCAAGAGAAAGTCTTTTGGCATGGCCGCGGCGATCTGTATGCATTGCTCCAGATTGCCACTAGCCTCTTTCATCCCCACGATATTGGGATGGTGGGAGAGTGTCAAGGTCGTAGCCGCCGTCATGTTGGACATGGTGCGGCCTGGAATATTATAAAGGACTACCGGAGCGGGGCAGGCGTCGGCGATGGCTGTATAGTGGGCGATGATGCCTTCCTGACTGGGCTTGTTGTAGTAGGGGCTTACGGAAAGTAGGGCGGCTACACCGTAGAAATCTGTGTTTTTGATCTCATTGACCACCGCATGGGTATTGTTGCCGCCTATGCCCAACATCACCGGAACGCGCCCTGCATTGTATTCGAGGCAGGCTTTCAGCACTTGTTTCTTTTCGGAAGAGGTCAGCGTCGTGGATTCCCCCGTGGTACCGAGCACCACCAGATAGTCGACTCCTCCGGAAACAACATGATCGATCAGACGCTTCAGGCTGGCAAAGTCTATGGAATGATCGTCATGAAAAGGGGTGACTAGTGCCACTCCCGTGCCTTTGAATGCGTTCATGGTTTTTTTGAAGGTTAGAGGTTGCAAAGATAGAGTCTTCGCTGAGTTTTGGTAGAGCCTCGGTTTTTTTTTGAAAACCCGGCAAAAGTCAAAAAAGCCTAGGCGAAAAGCCAAAAAAAATCTTTTGGCGAACGAATTACAGAAGCCGCGGGTTTTTGAAAACTGGAAACCAACGCTACCCATGTCCAGTCATTTTCCCTATTCCATCCTCGACCTTGCCCTGATTCGCGAGGGCTCAGATGCCGCCGACGCCTACGCCCGAAGTCTCGACCTTGCGCGCCATGCAGAGACCTGGGGTTACAAGCGGATTTGGCTTGCGGAGCATCACAATATGCCCTATGTGGGCAGTTCCGCTCCGGCCATTCTGATGGCCTATATCGCCGGTGGCACCCAATCCATCAAAGTTGGCTCTGGTGGCATCATGATGCCTAACCACAGCGCGCTCATGGTAGCAGAGGAGATTGGGACACTAGAGCGACTCTATCCAGGAAGGATAGATCTTGGCCTTGGACGTGCGCCTGGTACAGACCAGCGAACCGCCTCCGCGCTGAGGAGAGGGCGGGTAGAGACGGTAAATGACTTTCCGCAGGATTTGGAGGATTTGCAGCGGTATTTTTCCCAAGACAATTCCCGATCCGACGTCCGGGCTTTTCCCGCGGAGGGGCTGGATGTGCCGATCTATATTCTGGGTTCTAGCATGAGCAGTGCCATTCTGGCAGCAGAGCGTGGTCTTCCCTATGTCTTTGCCAGCCATTTTGCTCCGGCCTATTTTATGCAGGCAGTGAAATATTACCAGGATCATTTTCGTCCTTCGGAGTATCTACGAGAGCCTTTTGTGATGGCTTGCATCAATGTCATTGCCGCCGATACGGATGCAGAGGCACATTACCTGGCGACTTCCTTCTACCAGATGGCACTAGGAATCGTCCGTCAGCAATCCTATCCGCTTCGCCCTCCCGTGGAGGATATGTCCAACGTATGGAGCCAGCCGGAGGCTGCCGCAATACAGAATATGATGGCGGTAACCTACGTAGGCACAAGAGATGCTGTGAGAGAGGGACTTGAGGATTTGGTCCGCCATACGGGTATCAACGAAGTGATGATCACCTCCAACCTCTATGACCATGCAGCACGCCTGCATTCCTTTGACTTGGCTGCTCAGGCGGTACGAGGAATTAAGGTTGGATAGCGCAGCTGCGACGCAGGAATTTATTCGTTTCTTTGATTCAAATACCTGATAAATTAGCATTCATGAACCGATTCGCACTTGGATTTGTCGCAGCCCTATTGGTTTTGGGTGGCGTCTGGTTTTTTGTTGACAAAAAGGAAGACAAGGAAGAGATCAAGGCCGATTCTGCCTTGATCCAGCAGCAGATCCTCAATGTGGGAAAATTGATCGTGACTGAGGGGTACTACTCGCAGGTTTTTACTTTCAAAAACTCCCAGAATCTTTTCATGAACCTCTTCTCTTCGGACAAAAAGGCGCTCGTGGTGGTCAATGCCAAGGCCACGGTGGAGTATGACCTGCGAAAGCTCGAGACCGAGGTCGACGAAGCCAACAAGATGGTTATCCTCAAAACTATCCCGGAACCGGTAGTGAATGTTTATCCCGAGATCGAATACTACGACGTGACCCAGGATTATTTCAACAAGTTTGAGGCAAAGGACTACAACAAGATCAAAACATCCGTCACTTCACGTATTCGTGAAAAAATCGAAGCATCCGGACTGAAAGACGATGCCCGAGAGCGCCTGATGAGCGAGCTCCTCAATATTTATGTCCTGACCAAATCCATGGGTTGGACGCTCCAATACAACGAAACCGTGATCGAAAGCCCCGAGCAAATGCAGGAGCTGAAGAGGTGATTTTTCGGACAATATCAATTGCCTGTCACTTTCTTTTCAAAAGGCGACGCTTCGGCTGGGGATTAGGGACGTGATTTTCGGCCAAATTCAACGTCCGGTGGATATCATTCTGGGGAAAGCAAAGCCCCACCTTTATTGTTTTGCCTTGCCGAAAAACTCCTCAGCATTAAGAGAATAGAGTTTCTCTTTCTGGATGTCGGTGAGAAAGTCCAGCTCTTCTATGGCCGCGACCATCTTTACGATGTCGCCGTTGTCGGACCCAAACATCAGCCTACCCTCCAAGCCTGCATCGTAAAGTGCCTTCATCGTGGTTTGGAAGCGTTCTTTGTCCACAATGTCGGGATTGGCGATAACCGAGATGTCTGCATAGACCCGTGGAAACTCCTGCATGATCTCGATCGTATTGCTGTAATACTGGTCCCCGCTGTGCATGATCCAGAGCCGCATTGCAGGGAAAGCCGCTAGGACGGGTTTGAGAAGCAAAGGATCTCCCAGTTCCCATTTGAAATTTGGACTGCCGAGGTCGGGCCCAGCACCGCCAGTGTGGATACCGACCGGTAAATCGTATTTCTCAGTCAAGCGGTAGTAGGGAAACATCGCCGAGTCACCGGGAGTAATGCCGTAGTATTGGTTCAGCAGCTCGCCAAGGAAATTAATCTTCCCGGATTTGATCTGCTCTTCCACCCATTCCATATTTGGCCACTCATTCCCATCCGCAAAACAAAGCTGCAAGCTGTAGGGAACATTGCCGACAGGGCAGGGGAACATCAGGCCAAAGAGCAGTTCCGGAGATTGCCGATCCCGGTACTTTTCCTGCAAGTCCCAAGAGGAGCTTATTGCGGCCTTGTAGACTCCCCCATCATTCAGCATGTCGATATGCGTGCTCTGATCTTGCATGCCATGGATATGGACATCGAAGAGGCGGGGCGGACTCTTCATGTTTGGCTGACAGGCAATGAGAAGGAAAATACAGAGGCAAAGTCGGCCGATATTCATGGGTGGAGTAGCTTACAAAGATGGTTTTTCGCATTTAGCTTTCAGCGCCTCATTCATCAGGCGAAAGCCCGCCTCGGTCTTGGCCAGCATCCCACCAAGCAGACCGACCAACAGGCCGGAAAACAGTTCGCCATGCGTTAAGAGCGTCTTGTTTTCACCTTTTTCCTCCAAGGTGAAATAATGCTCCCCGTCAAAGATCCCAGAAAAAAACAGTTGTCCCTTCCAGCGGAATTCCTTCCTGGGATCAAACTTGAGCAGCTTGGGCCGAAAGGTCATTCCACTGCCTCCGGGAGGCTGGATTCTTACTTCGAGTATTTGTCCTATAGTCTTACCTCCGCTGATTGAGGGAATAAATGGATTCCAAGCGGGGTAGTTTTCGAAGTCGGCTAAAACGCTCCAGATGTGGTCTGGCGTGGCATGGATGATGATGTTGGTTTCGATTTGTTTCATTAGAAATACATTAAGACAAATCCAGGCTTGGATTAGTCAGGTTTTTGGGAGTGAAGCCATTCCGAATAGCGGGTTCCCTCTTGGGTTTCGGTCAGGCTCTCAAAGGCCAGCCTAAATCCATCCGGATCCTTGATGGCGACCACCCACATGCCGTTACCTACGAAGGGTTCGTCCGGCAGGAGGCCTCGCTGCCCGAATTCTTGGTAGAGTTGCAACGCGTTTTCGCAGATCACATAGAGTGAAAAGCCAATCCCCGGTGTTTCTTTCTGGGAGAATTCCTCCCGATACTCCTGGAGCATGAGGGCTACTCCGTCCCGCTCCAGCCAGCACCACTCGATGGTTCCTTTTGGTTCCCATTTGTTTTTCAGCTCGAAGCCCAAGCCCTTTACGTAGAAGTTCAAGGACTTTTCCATGGATCCGACGATGAAAAAAGGAACCGCTTGATGGAGGTTTGGCTTCAAAATTAACTTGGGATTTTGCTATAATTTAGAGGAAAATCAGGGATTTTCCAGCCGAAACTCCACCAAGAAAGCAGATGATCATTTTCACCCTTCTCTTCGCCACGGCTTTGCTTGCGCTTCTGGCATGGGCTTTTTTCAAACCCAAAAAAAGCGGCTTGGCAATGCCCGAAACCTTTCCCGAGCGCTGGCGAACTTTCCTTGCTGGCAAAGTCCGTTTCTATCAGGAATTGGAAGAAGGAGAGAAGCGAGAATTTGAAAGGAAAGTCGTGCGATTTTTGGGCCGTATCCGCATCACTGGTGTCAAAACAGAGGTATCCGACGAGGACAGGCTTTTGGTGGCGAGTAGTGCGGTGATTCCGATTTTCCGTTTTCCCGAGTGGGAGTACAAGACGCTGGTAGAAGTCTTGCTCTATCCAGATCTTTTCACCGAGGAGTTCAATTTTTCTGAAGGTGAAAGAAATATCGCCGGAATGGCTGGGAGCGGAGGGATGATGAGTAATCTGGTGATTTTTTCCAAACCTGCGCTTTGGTTGGGCTTCGAAAACCAAAGCGACAAGCACAATGTGGGCATACACGAATTCATCCATCTTTTTGACAAGGAAGACGGGGAAGTGGACGGCGTGCCGGCTATCTTCATGAAGCATCAGGCTATTCTCCCCTGGATCAATCTGATCAAGAAAAACACGGAGAAAATGCTGGAAGGCAAGAGCGACATCAATGTCTATGGAGCTACCAATCCCCAGGAATTTCTGGCGGTGACAGGGGAGTATTTTTTCGAAAGGCCCAGGCTGTTCAAGGAAAAGCACCCCGAACTTTATGCGGTGCTGTCGGAGGTATTTCGCTCGGATCTGGCCGGAGACTAATAGGCAGTTAGCAATAGGTAGAGCCACTGTCCACTGAAGACTGCCTACTCCTTCCCCGAGATCTTGTTGACCACCAATGCGATTGCGCCGTCACCTGTCACGTTACACGCGGTGCCGAAGCTGTCCATCGCGATATAGAGTGCCACCATCAGGCCAATCATCTCCTCATTGAAGCCGAGCATGGCCTGCAGGATACCGATAGCGGCCATGATTGCCCCGCCCGGTACGCCAGGTGCAGCGACCATGGCAATCCCCAGCATGAAAATAAAGCCCGCAAACATCGTGAAGTCAAAGGGCTGTCCCTCCAGGATCATCAGGGCCATCGCGCAGGCGGTGATTTTCATGATACTTCCGGCTAGGTGTATCGTGGCACAAAGGGGGATCACAAAGCCAGCGACTTTCTCGGGAACTCCGTTTTTCTCAGCTTGCACCAGCGTGACGGGAATGGTGGCGGCAGAAGACTGGGTGCCCAAAGCCGTGAAATAGGCCGGCATCATGTTGGCTAAGAGACGAAATGGGTTCCGCTGTACGATGGTTCCGGCGATGAAATATTGCAGGAGCAGGAGTAGGATATGCAGGGCAAAAATCACCCCGATGATGTTCAGGAAGACGGAAAGAATCTCAAAAACTTGTCCGCTGTAGGCCATGCTGGCAAAGATGCCAAGGATAAATAGGGGTAGGAGAGGCACGATCACGTTTTCGATGACCTGCATGATGATGGTCTGAAAGTCTTTTACGGCTGATTTGAGCGTGGATTTTTCTTGGAAGGATAATCCCAAACCTATCATAAATGCCAACACCAAGGCTGACATCACATCGAGCAAGGGAGGGATGGCAATCGAAAAGTAGGGACTGAGTTCCTTTGTGTTTTCGGCCACCTCCCTGGCGGAGTTGACGTGTGATTCCAGCAGCGTCGGGAAGATGTTCGACGCTGCGAAGAAGGTCATAAAGCCGGAAAAGAGCGTCGATCCGTAGGCGATTGCCGCGGTGAGCAGCAGTAGTTTACCGGCTTCTTTTCCTAAGTCTGAGATTGCAGGCATGATCAGTCCAAGGATGATAAGCGGGATGGCAAAGCCCAGGAATTGTCCAAAAAAAGAATTGAACGTCGCAAAAATGCGATTAAACCATTCTGGCATATAAAGGCCGAAAACGATACCCAGGACGATGGCGATGAAAACTTTGAATAACAAGCTGGAAAACAGACTTTTCATAGGATTTGAGGAATCGGGAAGCAACGAAAAAACGTTGTTCTCCGGCTGATAAATAGCCTGCTAAGATAAGAGGAATGCCCTACATCGCTCAAAGGAGGGTGATTTTATTCGAAAGCTCGATGAGAACGAGGATAGAGAATAGCGCTGCCGAGCAATCGTTTGCTCTTTGTATTGAATTAGTGCGAACCGAGCAATGGAGACTGAACTAAGCTCGCCTTAGCTAGCTGGCGCTGCACCGACGAGCTTCATAAATTCCTCCTCAGAAATCAAGGGAACACCGAGTTTTAGGGCTTTTTCCTTTTTACTTGGCCCCATGTCTTCCCCTTCGATGATAAAGTCCAGATTTTTGGATACCGAAGAGATGTACTGTCCTCCGTGAGCCTGTACAAAGTCCACTATCTCGTCCCGCTTGAAATTCTGCAGTTTGCCAGAGGCCAGAATCCGTTTTCCTGCCAATACTGTTCCCCGTTGGGTGGGTTCCTTTTGTTCGACTTCAAAATTCAGTCCCGCAGCCCGAAGACGCGCGATGTGATCCAGATTTTCTGTTTGGGAGAAAAACTCCCTAATGCTGTGGACCAGTGTTTCGCCTACTCCATTGATTTCCAATAGTTGATCTGTGCTTGCCTCTCGAAGCTGATCTATATTCCCGAAATGCCTGGCCAGTAGCTGGGCGGTGTTTTCGCCGATATTTCGGATGCCTATCGCAAAAAGTACCTTTTCAAAGGGTTGCAGTTTGGAAGCGCTGATTCCGGCGATCATATTGGAAATCACGCCTTCCTGAAAGGTATTGGACTTCAGTTTTTTAATCCGTTCGCTCAATTCATCGGGCAGGTCCAGATCCAGTTCCAGCAAGATCATATGGACCGTTCCGTGTTTTTTACTGGCTTCCAAGATCTGCTCGAACTCGGCCCTTCTCCCCAAAAAAATCTCCAATACCAAGGCTACAGGCACAAAGTCCTCCATTTTGGGCAGTTCCGGATGGTCTTTGAGTTGCCTGATCAGTCGCTCTACCATCCCAGTATTGGCAGGGACTTTCTTTTTCCAGATCCGGGTCTGTTCCTGAAATGCCCTCAGCGTAACGAAGATTGGAAGCTCTGCTTTTTCTTCCAGAAAATCTTGGATCTGCTTGGAAGAGATTCCTTCGGTGAGCGCGAAAAGCGCCTTTTGGAGGGAAATATAGAGCGTGCCAGAAGTCTCGCGTTCGTACTGATCCTGGCTCATCTCCAAGCCCAACAGCTCACTTTGACGGCCGTCTAGCTCATAGATGTCAGCGTAGCTGCTAATGAATCCCTGATCGATCAGCGCCCTGATCCGTTCGGTGCCGAGGGAGTCTATGTCCATGGCCCGTTTGCTCACAAAGTGCTCGATTCGTCCCAATACCTGGGGCGGGCAGCTTGCTGCATTGGGGCAATAATGCTTGGCTTCGCCTTCTTTGCGAATCAAGGCGGTTCCACATTCTGGGCAAGTATCGATGTATCGGACTGGTGCGGCGCCGGCTTCCCTGCGTGCTGGGTTGACCGCGGTAATTTTGGGGATGATTTCTCCTCCTTTTTCCACAAACACAAAATCGTTTTCGTGTATGTCCAGTCGTTCGATTTCGTTTGCGTTGTGGAGCGAGGCACGCTTCACCGTAGTGCCCGCGAGGCTGACTGGCGATAGATTGGCTACAGGAGTGATGGCTCCGGTCCGTCCGACCTGGTAGGTGATGGAAAGTAGCTGCGTTTCCGCACTCTCGGCTTTGTACTTATAAGCGATAGCCCAGCGCGGGGTCTTGGCCGTAAAGCCGAGTTCCTCCCGCTGGTCATAGTCGTTGATTTTCAACACGACACCGTCCGTGTCGAGTGGGAGGGAGAAGCGCTTTTCCCGCCACTCTTCTATGTACGCCAACACTTCCTCTATTTTTCCGGCTTTTAAGTAAGTTGGAGAGACGTTGAAGCCCCAGCTCTCAATCAACCGAATCGCTTGGTCGTGCTTGCCCACCCCTATGTTGTCTCCCAAAAGCTGATAGAAATAGCAGTTTAAGCGACGCTTGGCTACAACGGCGCTATCCTGGAGCTTGAGCGTTCCTGAAGCGGCATTTCGAGGATTTGCAAGTAGTGCCTCGCCTTTTTCCTCCCGCTCAGCGTTGATTTTAAGGAATTCCCTCAGCGGCAGAAAAATCTCCCCTCGTACTTCAAACCTCTCTGGGACATTGGCTCCATGGATGCGGAGGGGAATATTCCGGATCGTGCGTACGTTGGCGGTGACGTCGTCTCCCCGAGTGCCATCGCCGCGAGTGACGGCGCGGACAAGCTGACCATTCTCATAGACCAATGAAATCGCGACCCCGTCAAACTTCATCTCGCAGAAGTATTCGTAGGCAGCGTGACCCAAGCCTTTGGCCACCCGTTCGTCAAAGGCAAGCAATTCCTCCTTGGAATAGGTGTTGCCTAGGGAAAGCATGCGGTATTGGTGCTCTACGGTTTGAAACTCCTTGGTAATCGCACCTCCCACGCGCTGGCTGGGGCTGTCTGATTGAAGCAAATCAGGAAACTCGGTTTCCAGGCGTACCAATTCCTCAAGCAACTGGTCAAATTCGAAGTCGGAGATCTCGCTTTTGCTTTCCTGGTAGTATAGATGATTGTAGCGATTGATCTGCTCGGAGAGTTTGGCAATGCGGCTGGCAGCTTCGGCGTGGGTCATGGATTTGGGCTAAAAATGAATTGCTAAAATTACAAGGAAAGGGAAAACCGAAAATTGAATGGTCAAAAAAATCGAAAATTGACCTGAAACAGATTGCAAAAAAAATGGGATCGCCTACAGCCCTATTTTGAATGCACCGATTTTTTGAAAAATATTAGGTCAATTGCACTACATGTGTGATTTTCGTCCAAATCTTGAATAGTTAAGTCGATATGATTAAGTTGGTAGTTTCCAATCGCTGGTTTGTTTTTCTTTTTGTTCTGCTTTGTTTTCTCCAGAGCGTATCGCTGTCCGCGCAGCCCGGATCTTCGACGCGCGAACTATGGCTGGATTATCTCGATCGCGTGGCCGGTCCCGTGATATCCAATCTCGCGGAGGACAGGCTCAAGGAAGTGTTGCCGATAGCCTTGGCCCCTACGATCGACGATAAAAAGACTCGCACCAAAGTCGCCTATTTGGAAGCTTTTGGCCGCACACTCTGCGGCATCGCTCCTTGGCTCAATGGAGAGGGAGGTTCGGAGCGCGAGCAAAAGATGAGAGCCCAATACAGGGAGTGGACCTTGAAGGCCGTAGAAAATGCCGTCAATCCCGAAAGTAAGGATTACATGGTCTGGGATGGCTTTCAGCCATTGGTGGATGCATCCTTTTTTGCGCAGGGACTGATTCGAAGTCCTTGGATCTGGGAAAATCTCTCCCCGAAAGTCCAGCAGCAGGTCGTAGATGCACTCCTGAAATCAAGGAAAACCATCCCGTCTTATTCCAACTGGCTCTTGTTCACAGGAATGGTGGAGGCCTTTTTCTGCAAGTATGGCTACGAATATGACCGAGTTCGCTTGGATTATGGCTTCAAAACTTTTGGCAGGCAGTGGTACACCGGAGATGGAATGTATTCTGACGGCAACAGCTTCAACATGGATTTCTATAATAGCTATGTGATTCAGCCCTATTTGGTGGATATTTTCGATGCGGTCAAAGAGAAGGACAAAGCTTACAATTGGATTGAAGAGGATCTGTTGAAAATCACGGCGCGCTATGCGGAAATTCAGGAGAGAAGCATCAATTCCGACGGGAGCTTCCCCGTCATCGGCCGCTCGATTGTCTATCGCGGGGGAGCTTTTCACCATCTGGCCAACATGGCATTGCTCCGAAGACTGCCGGAAAGTCTGAATCCGTCTCAGGTAAGGGGAGCGCTCACTGCAGTGATCGAGCGCACGCTGGGAGCGCCAAATACCTTCACAGAATCGGGATGGCTTAATTTGGGACTTGCCGGCCACCAGCCCAAGCTCGCTGACTACTACATCAATACGGGTAGCCTGTACCTCTGCTCAGCAATCTTTCTCCCGCTTGGTCTCCCAGACGATGATCCTTTTTGGACCAGCCCCGATACCGACTGGACCGCAAAGAAAATATGGTCTGGCGGAGACTTGCCAGCCGACCACGCCATGCATTTGAATTGATTGGTGAACTCGGTGTAGGCTAGTAAGAACTCGCCTTCTTATCTTTGCCCTTCAATTCTTTTGAATATGAGCAAAAAGAACAGTCCGGAAGGCAAGATTCTCGAAGTGGCCTATCGTCTCTTCCTGGAAACGGGATACCGTCATACCACCATGGATGACATCGCCCAGGAAATAGGGATGAGCAAAAAGACCCTTTACAAGCACTTTCCGGGGAAGTTGGAATTGCTCTCGGCGGCATTTGAACTCTTGCGCACCAAGATGACCGCCAAGGTTGAGGCGATTGTTGACAACCGCTATTTGGCTTTTCCGCTGAAGCTCCGCTCCTTTCTCAGTGTCGTGGCCACCTACCTGGCGCCGATCAATCCTGAGCTTTTCGAAGATCTTCGCGAGCATGCGCCGGAGGTGTGGCAAGATCTGAGAGAGTATATCAACGAATCCGCGCACCTGCGCTTTGCAAAACTCATCGAAGAGGGAACCAAGCAAGGCCTGATCAACCCGCGGATCAATGTCAGTCTCGTGGTGATGCTTTATGCCGCTGCTGTACAGTCGCTTTGGGATCCGAAGTTTTTGGGGCAGTTTCCAGAGGCAATACAAAAGGGAGCCAAAATGCGACCCTCCGATGCCTTTGAACAAGCGATTGGCATCATCTACAATGGGATTTTGACGGAAGAAGCGCGCAACGAATTTCAGAATGCCTAGACAGGGCTTTGGCTGATTTTCCTATCTTTGGCCTCGGTTTTTACCAGATAGAGTAGATGAGCAATCCCTTGTACGAGCTGAAAAAGGATGACTGGAATCGCCTCTTTCCCATCCACCTGGAGGATCATAATCCGGAATGGGGGAATATTTTCGAAAAAGAAAAGGCGCTCATCCTTTCCGGGATTGAGAGGTTCACCCCTGAGCTTATCGAGCATGTCGGAAGCACTTCGATACCCGGTATCAAAGCAAAGCCTTATATCGATCTGCTGGTTGTAATTCCTAAAACCTTGCTTTTCAACGAAGAGCTAATCGAGGCGATGGAAGGTTTGGGCTACACTTATTTCCTGGTCCCCGCAATGGAGGATATCGAAGCTTATATGTCGTTTGGCAAGGGCTACAATCTTTCAGGAGAAAAGGAGCAGATCTTTCACATCCACATGTGTCCAGCGGACAATTTCATGGTTAACCAGCTGGCCTTTCGGGATTTTTTGCGATTCAATCCCCAACAGGCAAGAGCGTATGAAAACTTGAAGAAGGAAGCTGCAATAAAGTACAGAAACGATCGAGGAGGCTACCGGAATTCCAAATCGGAATTTATACGACGGACGCTTGACTCGATATCCAATAATAGAAATTAAAATCCCGAAATCGGTGTTTCCCAAATTCCAAAACATCCGCATTTCGGCAAAAAAGAAGTTACCAGAAAAATGAGCAATAAGAATTTCAAACGCTATACCGTGACTTCGGCGCTGCCCTATGCCAATGGTCCCCTGCATATTGGACACCTGGCGGGTTGCTATGTGCCATCGGATATCTACGTCCGCTACCTAAGATCCCAAGGAAGGGATGTGGCCTACATTTGCGGATCGGATGAGCACGGCGTGGCCATCACAATCAAGGCCCAAAAAGAAGGTAAAACCCCGCAGGAAGTCGTCGATCACTACCATCAAATGATGAAGGGAAGTTTTGATGCATTTGGAATCAGCTTTGACCACTACTCCAGGACGTCTGCAAAAATCCACCATGAGACCGCTCAGGATTTTTTCAAAGACTTATATGAAAAGGGAGAATTTCTGGAACAGACGACAGAACAGTATTACGATGAGGAAGCCAAGCAGTTTTTGGCAGATCGATACATTGAAGGTACTTGTCCGAAGTGTGGCAACGAAAACGCCTATGGTGACCAGTGTGAAAAGTGCGGCACCTCCCTTAGCCCTACCGACCTGATCAATCCAAAATCCAAGCTTAGCGGGAGAACCCCGGTGTTGAAAGAGACCAAACATTGGTTCCTTGACTTGGCCCGTTATCAGAATTACCTGAAAAAGTGGATACTGGAGGAACACGCTGATGACTGGAAAAACAACGTGCTAGGGCAATGCCGATCTTGGCTCGAGGCTGGTGACGGACTGCAGGCGCGCTCCATGACCCGAGATCTGGATTGGGGAATTCCCGTGCCCGTCGCAGGAGCCGAGGGTAAGGTTTTGTATGTATGGTTTGATGCGCCGATTGGCTACATCTCATCCACCAAGGAATGGGCAGCCGAGAAAGGCATAGACTGGCGACCCTATTGGAAAGATGAGGAGACGAAGCTGGTACACTTCATTGGCAAGGATAACATTGTGTTCCACTGCATCATTTTCCCTGCAATTTTGAAAACACACGGGGGCTATGTGCTGCCGGACAACGTTCCCGCCAATGAATTCCTGAACTTGGAAGGAGACAAGATCTCCACCTCCCGCAACTGGGCGGTGTGGCTACATGAGTACTTGGACGATTTTCCCGGCAAGCAGGACGTACTGCGCTATGTCTTGACCGCCAATGCGCCCGAGACCAAGGACAATGATTTTACTTGGAAAGACTTCCAAGGCAGAAACAACTCCGAGCTGGTCGCGATCTACGGCAACTTTGTCAATAGGGCTGTGGTACTGACCCAGAAGTACTTTCAGGGCATCGTGCCGGAAAGAGGTGAGCTTAGAGGCTATGACGAGGAAGTGTTGGCAGCATTGGCCGAGTTTCCGGAAAGGATTGCCGCATCCATTGAGCGGTACCGATTCCGCGAGGCGCTTGGCTTGGTGATGGACTTGGCCCGCTTGGGCAACAAATACCTGGCGGACACCGAGCCTTGGAAAGAGATCAAGACTGACGAGCCTCGCACCAAGACCATCCTGAATATTGCGCTGAACATCGCCGCCAACTTAGCGATTGTGTCAGAGCCATTCTTGCCGCATACGGCTAAGAAGCTGTTTGACCTCTTCGATATTGAAGCAGGAAAATGGACGGAAGCCGGGAATGGAGAATTGATCAAAGCCAACCGTTCGTTGGGAGAAATGGGCCTACTCTTTGAGAAAATCGAAGATGAGACCGTGGAAAAACAAGTACAAAAACTTTTGGATGCAAAGAAAATGAATGAAGCCGCGAACGCACCAGTAGCTCCGATGAAGGAGCTCATCGCCTACGATGATTTTGCGAAGTTGGATATGAGAGTAGTGACCATCCTCGAAGCTGAAAAAATGCCAAAATCCAAAAAGCTGCTCAAACTCAAAGTCGATATCGGCTTGGGTCACCGAACGGTGTTGAGTGGTGTAGCGGAGCATTTTGAGCCTGATTTCCTGATCGGAAAGCAGGTGACCATGCTGATCAACTTGGCGCCTAGAAAGATGATGGGCATAGACTCCGAAGGGATGATCCTGATGGCGGAAGACAAGGACGGCAAGCTGAAGCTCCTCGTGCCGCATGAGGGATCGGCGAGTGGATCTACGATATCCTAGAGGAATTGTCTGTCTGGGCACCTGAGCAACGAGAGTTGCGAAGTCGAAGACTACCAAGTTCAGAAGCATAAAACAGAGACCTGTCGGGATTTGTGTCCAGACAGGTCTTGTTGTTTTTGGGCTGAGGGAGTCGTCTTTCGGAACCAATTTCTCCCCGAATTTTTTAACTTTTCACAATCTACTTTTCTTCGTAGACTGAATTAACCCTGATCTTTTTGTGCAAATCACCATTGAAAACGTCCTTCTAGTAGGCTCACTGCTCTTGATCTTCAGCATTTTGGCCAGCAAAACCGCCGGCAGGGCAGGGATTCCAGTCCTGTTGCTCTTTCTTGGCGTAGGGATGCTGGCTGGGACAGATGGTATAGGGAATATTGCTTTTGACGACCCTGGGATGACCCAATTTCTGGGAATTGTGTCGCTCACCTATATCTTATTTTCTGGTGGGCTGGATACCAAATGGGAATCCATCAAACCGGTGTTGAAACCCGGATTGGTACTCTCCACCCTTGGTGTTTTGCTGACTGCTGTCTCTGTTGGATTGTTTGCGAGTTGGGTGGCGGATTTGTCTTGGAAAGAAGGCTTGCTGTTGGGCGCCATCGTGTCATCTACGGATGCAGCTGCAGTTTTTTCAATTCTGAGAAGCAAGAGCATAGGGCTGAAGGGGAACCTTAGGCCCTTGCTGGAATTTGAATCCGGAAGCAACGATCCCATGGCCTTTTTCCTTACCATTGGGATGACCTCCTGGCTGAGTCTGGAGGGATTTACTCCAGTGGATCTAGTGCCCATGTTTTTGAAACAGATGGTATTCGGTGCAGCTGCGGGCTTCTTGTTGGGAAAAGGGATAGTCTTTCTGATCAACAAAATCCACTTGGAGTACGAAGGACTCTATCCTGTGTTGATGTTGGGATTGGTGGTTTCGGTCTATTCCCTCACCGATCTGATCGGGGGTAACGGCTTTTTGGCGGTTTATCTGAGCGCCATCACGATGAACCAAAGCCGTATGCTCCACCACAAAAGCCTTATTCGATTCTTTGATGGGATTGCCTGGCTGATGCAGATTGTGATGTTCTTGACCTTGGGGCTATTGGTGTATCCTACGCAAGTCTGGCCTGTGATCGGAGTGGGTTTTGTGATTGCCATGTTTTTGATTCTGGTCGCCAGGCCTCTGGGGGTTTGGGCCTCACTCTCCTTTTTCAAATACAAAAACCGGGAAAAGCTCTTTGTGAGCTGGGTGGGGCTCCGGGGAGCTGTACCGATCGTCTTTGCCACATTCCCGCTGATCGCGGGGGTGGACCAAAGTAACCTGATTTTCAACATTGTGTTTTTTATTGTCATAGCTTCAGTTGCCCTACAGGCTACTACGCTCGCGAAAGTTGCAAAGTGGCTCCATCTCGCGGTTCCTGAGGGGCTGAAAAGAAAAAGCCTGCTTGATTTGGAGCTTTCGGACGATTTTAAAAATGCGCTTGTCGAGGTCGTCCTACCGCAGGAATCTCCAGTGCATGGCAAACAGATTCTGGAACTGAATTTCCCCAAGACTTCCCTGATCGTCTTGGTCAACAGAAACAATAAGTTCATCACTCCCAATGGAGCAACGGAGCTCAAATCCGGCGACAAGCTCATGGTGATGATCAATTCGGGCTCTGAAGAATCCCTCGTGCGAAATGCACTCGGGATAGAATGATAAATTGCATTTTGGGGTAGTTTTTGGCTGATTTTTTATGAAAAAATCACTCAATATATTTTTCAGGTTGAAAATCGCGTAGAAAAGTGAGTTTTTTTTGAAAATATTTGATTTTGGCGTTTCTTTTTTATCTTACTGTACAATTCAATTTTCAACCTATGAAAACCGAAGGATACGCCAGCAACGAACACTATGATGAAATGTTCACCCCTGAAGGAAGCGTCAGGAACCACTATCGGGAATTTCATAACTATCTAAGTAAGGCTTCGTCGAAGAAGATGAACCAGCTCCAGTTTTCGGCAAACAAAACCCAGAAATCCATGGGTATGACCTTCAACGTCTACCATGATAACCAGGGATTGGAAAAAATCCTTCACTTGGACATCATTCCGAGGATTATCCCCAATTCTGAGTGGAAGAAACTCGAAAGTGGACTGAAGCAAAGGATCTATGCGCTCAATCTTTTTCTGCAGGACATCTATAATGAGCAGAAGATCCTCAAGGATAAGATCGTGCCCTCCGACTTGATCCTCGGTTCCAAGGACTACCTGAAGCCCTGTATTGGACTCACTCCTCCCAAGGGAATCTGGTGCCATATCACTGGTACAGACCTTGTCCGAGACAAAAACGGAGAGTACTACATCCTGGAGGATAATCTTCGCTGCCCATCGGGGGTCAGTTATATGCTGGAAAGCAGGGAAATCATCAAGCGCGCCTATCCCCAGCTTTTCAACGACGAGGGAGTGATGCCCGTATCCGACTATCCAACCAAGCTTTTGCGGATGCTGCAATACCTGTCAAACAAGCCCAAGCCGGTAGTGGGAGTGTTGACCCCGGGAATCTACAATTCGGCCTACTTTGAGCATTCCTATCTCGCGCTGCAGATGGGGGTGGAGTTGGTCAATGGCGTGGATCTCATCGTTAGAAACAAGAAAGCGTACATGCAGACGACAAAGGGGCTGCAGCAGATCGATGTGATCTACCGCAGGATTGACGATTCCTTTTTGGATCCGCTGACTTTCAACCCAGAATCTATGCTGGGCGTAGCCGGGATATTTGATGCGTACAAAGCCGGCAATGTGGCCCTCGCCAACGCTCCAGGTACCGGAGTTGCCGACGACAAAGCCGTGTATGCCTATGTGCCCAGGATCATCAAATACTATCTCGATGAAGATCCGATATTAAACAACGTGCCAACTTATCTCTGCCGGGAAGATGAGGATAGAAAGTATGTGTTGGACAATATTGACGAGTTGGTGGTGAAAGAAACCAACGCCGCTGGAGGCTATGGCATGCTGATCGGGCCCAAGTCCGGCAAGGAAGACCATGATAAGTTTCGTCAACTGATCAAGAGTAAGCCCGAAAACTATATCGCGCAGCCTACCTTGTCACTGTCCACCGTTCCCTGCCTCACTGACGAAGGGATAGTCGGACGGCATGTGGATTTGAGACCGTACATTCTCTATGGCAAAGAAATCGAAGTGATTCCCGGCGCATTGACTAGGGTTGCCCTGAAAAAAGGTTCGCTGGTGGTAAATAGCTCCCAGGGAGGTGGAAGTAAAGATACTTGGGTTCTGTACAATTAAACTGAAACACTATGCTGAGCAGAGTAGCAAGCCACATCTATTGGCTGGGAAGATATTTGGAAAGAGCGGAGAATTATGCCAGGTTCATTGATGTCAATTTCAACCTGATGCAGGATCTCCCCATGGACATGAAGGAGCAATGGGCCCCATTGGTGGCTGCCACGGGAGACTGGGATCTCTATCAAAAGAAGAATGAAGGCTTTGAAAGGCACCAAGTGATGTACTTTTTGACCTTCGATCCGGACAACCCAAATTCCATGCTTTGCTCGGTAACCAAAGCGCGTGAAAACGCCAGGATAATCCGCGAAAATCTCAGTAAGGAGACCTGGGAGAAAGTCAATGAACTTTACTACATGCTGAAGGAAGGATTTGATAAGAAAGTCTGGAAGAAGGAAGACCCCAGAGCGTTTTTTGAAAATGTGAAAAATCAAATTCTCCTTCTCTATGGGCTTGCTGACTCCACGGTAGCGAGGACAGAGGGCTGGTATTTTCGACAGTTAGGTCAGTTACTGGAGCGCGCGGACAAAACGTCCAGGATTTTGGACGTGAAATACCACATCCTTCTTCCCTCGACCTATGAAGTGGGCTCGCCCCTGGATTTCCTCCATTGGATGGCGTTGCTTAAATCAGTCACAGGATTCAATACCTATCGCCGCCTTTACGGCAATATCGACCCGTCGGGGGTGGTGGAGTTTATGCTGCTTAACAAGTACTTTCCGAGATCCATCTTCTATTGTCTCAAGGAAGCTGAGCGATGCCTCCACTGCATCTCCGGCAATACCTCAGATGGATTCAAAAACTCCGCCGAAAAGGCAATTGGGGAAATGCGTTCTCGTTTGGAGTATTCGGAGATCGATGATATTATTTCTGTCGGCCTCCATGAATACCTCGATACAATTCAGATAAAAATTAACCATATTTCCGACCAGATAGATATCAATTATTTTCGGGCAAAGGAGGTCTTTGTTTTCGAACCCGCTTCCCAGTCACAATCCCAGTCATGAACTCCTCTTGCAAGTCCGACTTTAAAAATCCAGCTTTGGCGCTCCCATGTCCAATGATAGTGTCTGCCGAAGCAAGTAAATCGGATCAGAGAAGGCGAAATCCACCCGTCAAAAAGAAGTCTTTGCTACAGGTGGAGACGTCGTACGTTTCTTGCCATGGCAAAATAGGGGCTTCACTCACCAGTAATCTGAAAGAAGACCCGCACGGTTACTATAAGGAAATTGGTTTGCTTACTGGGTTTTTTGTTAAATGCTGATTCAGGTTAGTCATCAGTCGCGATATGAGTATAACTCTGAGGTGTTCCTCGGAATCCATAAGTTGTACCTGATCCCACAATATCGTCCATATTTCAGGATAGAATTTCAAAAGTTTCAAGTTTGTCCTCAGCCCGATGGAGACAATTTCCGCCAAGATTTGGCGGGCAACTGGTATAAGCAATGCTGGTTTACGGGGCAAACAGCTTCCCTGCACATCAGTGGGGACTGGATATTCAAGCTTCAGAATTTTAATCCTTTTGGGTTTATCCTCGATAGGGAATTTGAAGAAAGGGGATGGAACCATGCCGACTTCCAGTTTGACTACGAGGAAAAGACGGCCTTTTTGATCCCTTTTATCTCCGACAAGAGAACTGGCCCATTCGACGAGGTTCTCTTGAAAATCAAACACCGGTCTGAGGGTCTCGTAGATTTTTTGGTCAATGTTACGAAAACGATCAGTGAAGGCTGGAAGCATATCCACCGTATCGAGCAAAACATTTGGGCATCGGACTATACTTTTTCGCAGGAGCGGGGCTCTTGCCGGGATCTCGCGGTGATGCAGATGGAGATGCTCAGGGGTTTGGGCCTTGCCACTCGCTTCGTCAGCGGCTACGCCTTCAATCCGGATTTGGCTGAGGGCCATGAGCTCCACGCCTGGCTAGAAGTGTTTCTGCCAGGTGCGGGCTGGGTAGGAATGGACCCAAGTGTGGGTTTGTTTACCGACCATCGCTATATACCGCTTGCGTCACATCCTGATCCGGCACGCGCGATGCCTGTGCAGGGTACTTTTCTGGGTGACTCCGACTCTGCGCTGAAGACCCATGTGGAGATGAAATTGCTCCATCAGGGAAAGTAGCGTCTTAGTTGGCTACTACCGCGTTCTTTTCTGGCATGGAGAAAAGCTCGTCTTCCATAGGCTCATCCACCAAGATGACGTCGGAGAAACTCACCTGATAACTGATGCGCTTGGTGGAGTCGTTTTCGTACTGGTAGCCAGTCAAGACCCTAGGGAATACCAAACCGCCCGCATCCCTGTAGTCCTCGTATTTTAGAGCGTTTGTTTTGGTATTGGCTTTGTCAAAAAAGGTAACCGTGTAAAGCAGCCATGCCAGCCTGCCGGTCTCGGGGTCGACCAGCATAAAATAAGTGTCCTTTGGACTGTCGCCGACGTTTTCTGCAAAACTCACCTGGAAAGCTTCATAAGACTGCCCATTGACCAGCTTGTTTTCCGTTTTTTCCACTTTTACACCCGGATCGGTAAAGATGTAGGGGATAGAGAAAAAGTAGAAGTACAGGTTGTGGTAAAACCTCACCGACCTTCCCTGAAAAGCTTGTCGATTGGGACTGATCCATACTTTTTCTCCATCGTTTCCAATCTGCCAAGTATCTGCGTCAATTCGGACCTTGCGCGAGACCAGATCAATGTAGTGGTTTTCCCAGGCAAGGTTGGTCTCATGAACCATCGCAAATGAAAACGCTCGGCCGTCAATCCATTTCTCCCAATTTCCATGGGCTTCCAGGAGTTTTTTAAACTCTTCTGGCTGGTTCAATCGGGCATCCGGGGCGGAACTCTTTTGTCCGCAGGCAAAAATCAAACTGAGTAGCGTGAGCAGAAGGATAGATTGGGAGATTTTCATGGGGCGATTTTGGCGATAAGTTACCAAAAGGGATCAAATGTGCCAGAAGTCAAACTGTCATTCTTAGAGACTGTCTTTGCATATGGGTTGTCCATTTCAGCTCCGGTCTAATTCAGGCTTGGATTTGAAAGGTGCCAGGCTCGGTTTTCACTGATTTTCAACAGGAATTGAATTTTTTATTAGATCGAATCTAAATAAATAAAAACACTTCTTTAGATTTGTTCCAATTAACAATTAGCACGTTATGTGGAAATCCATCCGGAAGTTTCTTGTTGACATTCACCTCTATGCAGGCCTGACTTGTGGACTAATCGTAATCGCCGTCTGCCTCAGTGGAACCATTTATGTTTACAATACTGAAATCCGGGAATTTGCAGACTCAGAACGCTATTTCGTAGAAGCGTCGGGTCAAAAGATGACCTTGGATGGGCTGAGAAGTGAGGTGGAAGCCACATTGTCGGGAGAGGTCGTTGGGGCAAATGTGTACGGGGGTGAAAACAGAACTGTGCAGTTTCAGGTGAAAAAGGAAGGCGAAGAGCGTCCGACGACCTACTACGTGAATCCCTACACCGCAGAAATACTCGCAGACAATAGCGAAAAAACCTCTGCCGAAGAGTTTATGGGCTATATGTTTTCGCTCCACCGCTGGTTGCTGCTCGACAGGATAGAGGAGCCTATGCTAGAGTCCATGGGCAACCGGGACTTGGGACGCTTCATCAACGGAGTAGCCACCTTGCTTTTCCTGCTTGGAGTCTTTACCGGGATGTTCATCTGGTTTCCACAAAAGTTGAAAAACTGGAAGCAAGGCCTAAAGATCAAGTGGTCGGCCAATTGGAAGCGCGTCAACCATGACCTTCACAACACGCTGGCGTTTTACTCCCTGATCATACTCTTCCTGATGGCGGTCACCGGGCCATTCTGGTCCTACGAATGGTATCGCACCGGCTGGCAAAAGACTTGGGATATCTATCAGGCCCAGTCTGCTAATGGTGGAGCAAAACCTGAGGCACGAGGAGGTGACGAGAAAAAGTCTGAGGAAGTAGTGGAAGAAAAAGCGCCAGCTTCCTTTGAGGAAATTGTCGCAGCAAGCAATGCCACCCTTGCCTATGAGGGAAACCTGAGAATTTCTCTGCCCAGCAAACCCAAGGGTGATATCTCCGTCAGCAAGTCCCGAACCGGATTTTTCGCAAAAGCTGGATCGGACCAACTGACTTTGGATCCCGCCAGCTTGGAAGTGAAAGAAGCTAAACTGTTTTCGGATCTTTCGGTCCGCCAGCAAATTGGCCGCTCTGTCAAATCACTTCATACCGGCGAAATCTTTGGCCAGTTTACCAAGTTTCTTTGGTTTGTAGCTTGTCTGATCGCGACCTCACTTCCGATCACCGGAACGCTGATCTGGTGGAACAAGCAGAAAAAGAAAAAAACAACTAGACCCAAACAGTCCAAAAATACCCAGGTCGAGATGGCCTGATTTTTATCAAAAGCGGGTGCTTCGCCCGCTTTTTTCATTTTTCCATGAATGAATGATCGCTTAGCTGTATTTTACAGGCTATGAGAGCAAATCTGAATCTATTTTTGGCTGCAGGGCTGGTTTTGGCTTTGTCATGGTCTGCATCCGCACAGAGCAAAGCTTGGATGCTTGGACCGTTTGAGCGACCCGAAAATGCCCAGCCAATTATTTCTCCACTTCCGGATTCCGAGTTTTTGGATCCCATGAGCGGCAAAACCGTCCGATGGGAGTCCATGGCTACTTTCAATCCTGCCGCGATCGTCCGCAACGGCGAGGTGCAGGTAATCTATCGGGCGGAAGAGAAGTTGGGGGAAAGGGAAATTGGCGGCCATACTTCGCGCTTGGGTTTGGCGACTTCAGCAGACGGTTTTTCATTTTCAAGGGGAAAAGCTCCGATATTCTTTCCGGGCCCAGATTCCCAAAAAGAGTTTGAATGGACAGGCGGTACGGAGGACCCCAGGATTGTCGAGACGGAGGAAGGGCTTTATGTATTGACCTATACCCAATGGAATAGGGAAGTGCCCCGCTTAGCTGTAGCTACGTCAAGAGACTTGAGAACCTGGCAAAAGCATGGGCCGATTTTCAAAAACTGGAAAGAGGGTAAGTACCACAATGTCGAGTCCAAGTCCGGGGCTATCGTGACTGAATTGAAAGATGGTAAGCTGATGGCGGCGAAAATCGAGGGGAAGTACTGGATGTACTATGGAGTCCCCCATATTTGGTTGGCGACTTCGGTTGATTTGGTGAATTGGGTTCCGGTCGAAAACCATGAGGGAAACCGCGTGGCAGTGCTTAGTCCGCGTCCCGGCTTTTTTGATTCCTGGCTAGTCGAGGCGGGACCTCCGCCTGTGCTGACCAAAGAAGGAATTGTTGTGCTCTACAATGCTGGGAACTCGCAACAGGTCGGAATAAAAGACCTTGGAAACCGTATTTACACCGGTGGGCAAGCACTTTTTGATGTGAATGAACCTTGGAAACTTCTTGATCGCGCAGAGGACCCTTTTATTCAGCCAGAATTGCCCTTTGAGAAGTCCGGACAATACCCCGAGGGAACTACCTTTCTCGAGGGCTTGGTGTATTTCCGGGGAAAGTGGCTGCTGTATTACGGTACGGCAGACAGCATGGTTGGCGTCGTGAGTGCGCCTGCGAAGTGAAAAGTTAAGTGAATCTTAAGGAAGCAGAACCCAGTTATCCGATCTAATTTTTAAATTTTGTGGCTGTAATTCACCCCGATGCGAATCCTGATAGTCGAAGATGAGGCCGGAATATCCAATTTTCTCAGGCAAGGCTTGGAAGAAGAGTCTTTTGCCGTCGATATCGCGGACAACGGGAAAGATGGCTTGAACATGGCACTTTCTGGAAATTACGACCTGCTGTTATTGGACTGGATGCTGCCGGGATTGAGTGGGATAGAGTTGACGCGGTTGTTTCGCCGGGACTTTCCGCTGACTCCCATCATTTTTTTGACCGCAAAGGATACGCTTGACGAGACGGTTTTTGGGCTTCAGTCCGGAGCCAACGACTACATCAAAAAGCCTTTTCATTTTGAGGAGCTTTTGGTGAGAATCCGGGTACAGCTGAGGGGAAAAGAGGGGATCGAGGAGAAGCTTACCTTGGGGCCGATCAGTATTTTTCCCGACAGGCATGTGGTGTTGCGGGAGGAAGAGGAGATTCCGTTGACACAAAAGGAATTTGCGCTATTGGAATATCTGGTGCGGAACAAGAACAAAGTCTGTCGCCGCACCCGGATTATCGAGAGCGTTTGGGATATCCACTTCGACTATAATACCGGGGTGATTGATGTCTTTATCAACTCACTCCGCAAAAAATTACAGCTGAGAAAAGAAGAAGATTACATACAGACGATTCGGGGAGTGGGCTATATGGCAAAGGAATTATGAAATCGAGCAGATCAAATCTGATCCTAAGGGGTGATACCAAATCGTGCGAGATTCCATGTGGCCAGAACAAGCAAATCTCGACCACATGAAATTGGCCTACAAAGAGCGCATTGCGGGGCGGCTTACCCTGGTCACATCCCTGATCATCCTGGCGGTATTTGGGATCATCTACTTGGTGGCCAATGTTACGGTGGTCAATAGCATCGACCGAGAACTTGGCTTGGAAACCGACAAGCACCGAAACCAGATTTTTTTGGTAAACGGCGAGATCCGCTTTTTGCATAAAGACGAGTGGCAGGAAATGGAGCACAGCCAGATTCAGCTCAATCCCATTTTTATCGAGATCGTCGATTTGGAGGGGAATTCCATGGATCGGTCTCCCAACCTTCGGACAAATCATCTCAGTTTTTCTCCTGAAAAGTCTGCCAGGAAAGAAGCCTGGACGCTCAGAATTGGGGCCAGCGAAGTCAGGCAGATGCAGATCCCCCTGGTCAATGCGGGAAAGCATGAGGGCTACCTGCTGTTGGCGAAGTCCTTTGAAGATTCGAGGGAACTGCTCGATAACCTTAGGAATGTCTTGCTCATTCTGTATCCAGGGGTGTTGCTTTCGCTCTTTTTGACCATGCGATACCTCGCGGGAAAAAGCATCGAGCCTATCCGCCAGATCATCAGCAAGACGAACCGAATCACCCAAAGCAATCTCAATGAGCGGGTTCCACTCGTTGAGCCAAATGATGAAATCGGACAGCTCACCCGCTCGATCAACGAGCTTTTGGAGCGTCTAGAAGCGTCCTTGAACCGTGAAAAACAATTTACGTCAGATGCGTCTCATGAGCTGCGAACGCCGCTTTCGGTATTGCGCGGCACGCTAGAAGTGCTGATCCGCAAACCAAGAACTTCGGAGGAATATGTGGAAAAGATCAAATCGGCCTTCTCCAGCATCGACCGGATGTCTGCGACGATTGATCAGCTTTTGGCTTTGGCCAGGGAAGAGAAAGGCAAGTTCTCGGTGAAGGAAGAATTGGAGCTGATTACGTTTTTGGAGGAAATAACCGACCAGATCGCAAGTGAACAGAAGCGGGTGATCAGCTTTCAATGCGAGGCCAGTGCGCCGATTTTTGTCAAGGCCAACGAACAATCCCTGCAAATGATCCTGAGCAACCTGATTCAGAACGCTGTGAAATATTCCGGTACCGATCAGGAGATACAGGTAAAGACCGGAACTCACAATTCAATTCCGTACATCGAGATTTGCGATGCGGGCTCCGGGATTTCACCCGAGCATTTGGGAAAAATTTTTGATCCTTTTTTCAGGGAGAAAGACGCGATCAACCGATCTGTCCCCGGCACTGGCTTAGGCTTGGCCATCGTAAAAAAGCTGGCACTGGAGTCGGGAATCAGGATTAAGGTAGCCAGCGAAAAAGGCAAGGGCAGCACGTTTCGTCTAGAATTGCCCGATTCTTAAGCAAATCTTAAGAATAGCCTAAGACTGGCGTAAGGTCCAAGCACGACCTTCGTTCGAAAATTTGGCCGGTACATGCTAGATCGCATCATTCAGTGGAGTATAGGGCATAAGCTCATCATTTTCATTTTTATCGCCGTTTGGATAGGATTTGGGATTTATTCCCTTTCGCATCTCCCGATCGGCGCAGTTCCCGACGTGACCAACAACCAGGTCCAAGTCATCACAACGTCCCGAAATCTCGCCACGGAAGACGTGGAGAAGTATCTGACCTATCCAGTAGAGCTGGAAATGGCCAACCTTCCCGGAGTAAAGGAGATTCGCTCCGTTTCCAAGTTCGGTTTGTCGGTGGTGACTATCGTTTTTGAGGAAGAGATGGGAACCTACCTTCCGCGCCAGCTTATTTCGGAGCGCTTAATCATGGCGCAGGAGCGGATTCCAGAAGGCTTTGGCACTCCTTTCATGGGACCTATCTCTACTGGCTTGGGTGAGATTTACCAATACATCATCGATGTAAAGCCTGGCTACGAAGGGAAGTACTCGACCACGGATCTGCGCACTATTCAGGATTGGGTGGTGAGGCGTCAGCTGGCCGGCATATCTGGTGTAGTTGAGATCAATACTTGGGGTGGCTATCTCAAAGAATATGAGGTGGCGATTAATCCCGACCGCCTGAAGGCTATGAATATCAACCTTGCGACGGTCTACGAAGTGCTGAGCAAGAACAACTCAATCGCGGGTGGTAGCTATATCGAAAAGACCAACGAAAGCTTTTTCATCCGTGGAGAGGGACTAGTAAGTAATCTTGAAGACATCGGAAACATCGTAGTCGACCTGCGAAATGGCGCTCCAGTGTTCATTCGGGATATTGCCGAAGTGCGATTTGGACATGCGAATCGATTCGGCGCAATCACTGCGAATGGAGAAGGGGAAAAGGTGCTAGGCCAAGTCATGATGCTCAAAGGTGCGGATGGCAAAAGAACCATCGACCGAGTCAAAGAGCGCATCGCGGAGATGGAAAACACCCTTCCAGAAGGCGTCGTGATCAACGGCTTTCTGGATCGCTCTGATCTGATCGCTCGAACAACCTTTACCATTGCCGAAAACCTAATCCTCGGCTGTCTCATCGTGGTGTTCGTGGTGGTGTTGCTCTTGGGCAATTTCCGTTCTGGGCTGGTTGTCGCTTCGGTTATTCCATTGAGTTTGCTGTTTGCGTTGGCGATGATGTACATCTTCGGTGTCGATGCCAATCTGATGAGTTTGGGAGCGATTGATTTCGGGATCATCATCGATGGCGCCGTGATTATCGTGGAGTACATCGCGTTCCGATTTACCAAATCCTCTGCTCTTTTTGCCGGACTTTCCAGAAAGGATAAGCAAGTTGAAAAAGACAAGATCGCACTAGAAGGAGCCACCAAGATGATGCACTCTGCCGTGTTTGGGCAGATCATTATCATCATCGTGTTTATCCCGATTCTTTCACTTTCCGGTGTGGAGGGCAAGATGTTCCGTCCAATGGCCGAGGTGTTCAGCTTTGCTCTGATCGGTGCCATGATTTTGGGATTGACTTACGTGCCTGTAGTTTCCTCGCTTTTCCTAAAGTCTGAAGCTCCGGGGCCGAAAAACGTCTCTGTAAGGCTAATCGGATTTCTCAACAAGATCTACGAACCTACCATCAATTGGGCTTTGAAGCATTCAAAAGCCGTTTTGGGCGGAGCGGCTGCGATCCTTGTAGGGACTTTTCTCCTTTTCTCCACTATGGGTTCTGAGTTTGTGCCGACGCTTGACGAAGGGGATTTTGTGATCCAGCCAGTCTTGAAAACCGGGACGACGCTGACTAACACCGTGGAAACCATCACCAAGATGGAGAAGATCCTTTTGAAATTCCCTGAGGTGAAGCAAGTCGTGACCCGAATTGGCGCGGCGGAGATTCCCACCGATCCCATGTCCATGGAGGAGAGTGACGTGATCGTGACTTTGCATCCACCATCTGAATGGACTACCGTGGAGACTAAGGATGAATTGGCAGAAAAGTTCAAGGTGGCGCTGGAGGCAATTCCCGGCTTGGATTACGAGTTTACCCAGCCGATCGAGATGCGTTTCAACGAGCTGATCACTGGCGTGAGGGCTGATTTGGCGATCAAAGTTTTCGGCGAGGATCTCGACGTGCTGTTGAAGACCGCGCAGGAAATAGAAGCGGCAATTCAAGGAGTTGAAGGCGCAGCTGATATTATCCTGGAAAAAGTAGACGGACTTCCACAAATGAAGATTGACTACGATAGAGCCAAAATCGCAAAATTCGGCTTGAACGTCGAAGACCTGAATCAGGTCGTGACTTTGGGTTTCGCAGGGATGAGTACCGGAACTGTTTTCGAAGGCGAGAAGCAATTTGACCTAGTCGTTCGTTTCGCGGAGCCCTTCCGCAAGGATATCTCCCATCTCGAAAATGCGGCTATTCAGCTGCCGGGAGGCGGAAGCGTACCGCTGCGTGAACTAGCAAAAATCACCTACACCAAAGGACCCGCGAAGATCTCCAGAGACAACACGCAGCGTCGAGTCGTGATCGGTGTCAACGTGCGAAACCGTGACTTGCAGTCCGTGGTGGATGACATCCAAGGAATTGTTGCCAAAATCGACATTCCGGAAGGCTACCGTGTAGACTATGGCGGACAGTTCGAGAACCTTCAGCAAGCCCGATCCAGATTGCTCATCGCAGTGCCGGTCGCGCTGATTCTCATCTTTATCTTATTGTATTTCGCATTTTCCTCGACTCGCGACGCTTTCATGATTTACACCGCCATTCCATTTTCGGCGATTGGTGGAGTGCTGCTGCTGTGGATTCGGGATATGCCCTTCAGTATTTCCGCAGGTGTGGGATTCATCGCCCTTTTTGGGATTGCGGTACTCAATGGCATTGTGATGATAGAACATTTCAAATCCATGAAAAACAAATACTCCTCTATCCGTGAGTTGGTCATCGTGGGGGCCAAGGAGCGTCTCAGGCCAGTATTGCTTACTGCCTCGGCAGCAGCTTTGGGCTTTTTGCCTATGGCTGTGTCAGGCTCGGCCGGAGCAGAAGTTCAGCGTCCTTTGGCGACTGTCGTCGTCGGAGGTTTGATTTCAGCGACCCTTTTGACTCTGGTGGTCCTTCCGGTCTTGTATGTGCTTTTCAATTCTGGAGAAAAGGGGAACAATAAGTTTCCAAAATCGGCAGCAGTTATTTTGGTGTTGATGACCGTACTCAGCCTTCCGGCTTTTTCCCAAGATGACATACAAAAGCTAAGTTTGCCTCAGGCGCTGGAAATAGCCCAGGAGCAAAATATCAGCATCAAAGCCGCACAAAAAAGCCTGGAAACGGCCACTGCGATGAGCCGCTCGGGTTGGAACATCGACAAGACCGAGGTTTATTACGGAATAGACAAAAACGACATTGCGGAAAACGGCATTTACAATCGAGTTTGGGGAGTGAGGCAGCGATTTGATTTTCCCTCGCTCTATTCTGCGCAAAAGGACGTGCTTCAGGCTGGAGAACTTCAAAGTTCCGCTCAGTTGGAGCTTGCAACAAGGACGCTAAACAAAGAAGTAAGCCAAACCTTTGTCAAGGCACTTTATTGGGACAATCTGGAGAAAAACTATAGTTACCTCGATAGCCTTTACGGGGAGTTTGTCCGTGCATCTACGCGAAGAATGGAAACCGGAGAGTCCAATCTTTTGGAAAAACTCACCGCTGATAGCAAGAGAAAGGAGATCAGCCTGAAGATGGCAGAAGCGTCGAAAAACTACCAAATCTCCATGGATCGACTCAAACAGCTGTTGAATATCGAGGGAGAGCTGGAGTTGAGTACCGAGGAAATTTCTTTTGAAAGTCAAGTAGATCTGGAAAGCCACCCCGGACTGCTGCTCTATGAGTCGGAATTCCAAAAGGTGGAAAGCCAAACCAAGGTGGATCGCCGCGCGATGCTGCCAGACGTCAACGTGGATCTTTTCCGAGGTACCAACCCTGGACAGGATGCAAAGGTCTATCCGGGATTCCAGGCTGGTATCGGGGTTCCGCTGTTTTTTGGCTCCCAGTCGGCGAAAGTCAAAGCTGGCAAGATCCAACAGGAGCAGATCCTACTCCAGTCCGAAGCCTATAAGCAGCAACTCCAAACCAACTATGCCAAGATTCAAAGCGTCTTAGCTCAGGATCGGGAAGTGATCGAATACTACGAATCCGAAGGGGAGGAGCTGGCTAAACTGATGCGGGAGCAGGCGATCCGCTCTTTTGCGGAAGGCGATATTGATTTTCTCCAATACGTCCAACTTATCGAAAACTCCAGAAATATCACCCTGCACTATTTGCAGACCAAGCTGGACTACCAACTCAATCAATTAGAACTTATTTATCTGAACAACTGATGAAATCTATTCAGTCCAAGTATATCTTAATCGGTGCCTTTGCTGTTTTGACCGGGGCATTTTCCGGCTGTGGCAAAGACGCAAACACTGCTGCCGAAAACATTGAAGTAGCGAAAGCGCCCGAGGGCTCTACGGAGATTTTTCTCACTGCAGAGCAGTTTAGTACCATGGAGATGGAGTGGGGGAATCCCACACAAGGGGACTTTTCCAATGAAATCAGCGTGCAGGGCACCGTGGGCATTCCAGTAGAGGGCATGCAGGAAATTTCCGCCTATTTCGGAGGCTATGTGAGTGGGCTGAAGCTGCTGGAAGGCCAAGCCGTGCGAAAAGGCCAGGTGCTTTTCTATCTCGAAAACCCGGATTTTATCCGATTGCAACAAGACTATCTCGAGACCAGCAGCCAGTTGGCTTATTTAAAAGCCGAATTTGAAAGACACCGAACTCTCTACGGGGAGCAGATTTCTGCGCAAAAGAATTACCTGAAGGCTGAAGCAGACTATCAGGGCGCACTTGCGAAAAGCCAAAGTTTAAAAAAGCAGCTCAGCCTGATCAACATCAACGCCGACCAACTCACGCCTGAGACGATCCGGGCCAAGGTTCCGGTTAGCTCTCCAATCAATGGTTTCGTGGAAGATGTGCATGTGGTTCCGGGAGCTTTTCTCCCAGCTTCAGGCAAGGCAGTGACCTTGCTAAACAAGGATCATCTGCACATCGAATTGTTTTTGTTTGAAAAGGACGCTCCAAGAGTTCATCCTGGACAGAAAGTGGAAGTTTCCCTGCCGGATTCCCCTGACAAAGATTTGATTGCCCAGATCTACGTCGTCGGGCAGTCCATCAACGAGGAACGGCAGATCAATGTACATGCGCACTTGGTCAATGAGGAAGAAGAGAAAAGTCTGATTCCAGGCACCTTCGTGCAGGCAATGGTTCAATTGGATCCCCAGCAGTCTTGGGCTCTGCCAGAAAATGCGTTGGTAGAAGTTGATGGAGATTATTTTATCCTAGTTCAGAAAGAGAAAACGGCTCAAGGCTTTAAGTTGGAAAAAGTCAAAGTGATCCCCGGAGCCAAGAGTCATGGTAAGACTGCGATCCAGCCTGTGAAAGGAGTCGATGAATCGGCGGTCGTGTTGGTCAAAGGAGGGTTTAATTTGCTTTAAAAAAAGTGTTCAGTGTTCAGTCTCAGTTGGCAGTGGCGGCATTCAGTACTCGGTGTTCAGTCGCAGTAGGCAAGTGTTCAATGTTTAGTCAAAGCCAGCTACTGACCACTGCGACAACCTACTGACCACTTTTCAGGTCAGAGTCCAAGTAAATCTCGATGGGAGAACTAACTAAGTAGCATCCGAAATGCCAGATCTTCTTCGAACCGAATTTTTCGGGATGGAGTATCATGATGTTGATGAGCCTCCCTACTTCTCTCACTTCGAGGACTAGTTTTCCATGGGTTGATCCATCCAAGTATCCACATGCTGAGGCGAAATCCAACCAGACTTGAGTTTCCCTGTTTTCCATGTCTGAATCGCTCAGTTTTGAAGTGAAGTAAGCCGGATAATTTCTTTTTCGATAGGACTCGGCAATGCAGGCGCAGACAGATCTACTTGATCTTCGGATCTGATCTGTCAACGCGTATTTCTCTTCATTCGGGAAGATCTTTGAGATCTCAAAAATTTCCATCGCCAGCCTGAACCCTTTTTGATACGCCAGCAGTTCAGTAAAGTCCATGGTTGGGTGATTGGCTGATATTGAGTTTTCAGTAAAAGGATTTGTTTAGGGTTATTGAGAGTAGGCAGTGATCAGTGATCAGTCGCAGACCGATAACTACCGGACACTGCAAACTGAACACTGCCAACTGATCACTGCAAACTACCTACTGCCCCGCTTCCTTCTTGCCCATCAGCAGAAAGTCGCTGACGACGATCTCGGTGATGTACTTTTTCTCACCGTTTTTGTCCATGTAGGAACGGTTGGTCAGCTTTCCTTCGATGCCGATCTCCGAGCCCTTGTCGGTGTACTTGGCGAGCGTCTCTCCGGCCTTGCCCCAGATGACCAGGTTGTGCCAGGTGGTTTCTTCTACGCGTTCACCCTTTTGGTTTTTGTAGCTCTCGTTGGTGGCCAGGGTGAAGTGTCCCACGGTTTTGCCGGACTCGAGTGTTTTCAGGTCGATTTTCGCGCCGAGGCGGCCGATGAGTTGTACTTTGTTTCTTAGCGTGTTCATGATGTTAAAATTTTGTTTGTGAACGATTTGGTAAAGTTTTTCGCCAGAGGCTTGTTGATGAACCAAAGTTGGGAGGGAGGGCAAAAAGTAGTCGGTAGCTAGTCGCTTGTATTCGATAGTAGTCGTTTGTTGTCGGATAAATGCCGGATGGGAGGAATGAGGATCGGTTTCTAAAACCGGATTGGATTGTTGTATGGCTGTTTCTTCATCATTTTGCGATAGGCCATCCGGGAAACCGGCGTGTAAATTATCAGTTGGGGCAAGTTTTGGAATCCAGATAAACGAGTATATTGGGTTACAGATTTTTTAGGAATGAAAACAATTCTTGTCAAAAACGCGGAAATCGGCCATACTCCCTTGGTGTTGTTGGAGTTTCCCTTTGATTTTCAGTTGAAGGAACTGGTGAAGACGATCCCGGGCGCTGCATGGAATCCCCGACTGAAGGCTTGGACCATCCCATACTCCGACTCGGTCATTTCGGATCTGCTAACGGTGTGTAAGGGGAAGGCCTGGTTGGATTATGGGGCTTTCAAAAAAGTAAAGATTGAGGCCAAGCCGGAAGAGTTGCCGGCGCTGTTGCCCGAGCTGGGCGAGGAAATTCGGAGTTTTACTGAGTGGATGCGAAATCGGCGTTATTCCGAGTCCACCGTCAAAAACTACGGTCAGAGTCTTTCCCTGTTTTTCCGATTTATCCAAAACAAGAATCCTGCAGAAATCACCGTGGAGGATTTGGAATCCTTTCACAGAGATTATATCATTAGAAGGAAATATTCCGCTTCATTTCAGTCGCTGGTGATCAACGCGGTGAAGCTGTATTTTTCCAACCGACTGAGACGAAAGCTGGAACCCACAGCAATCGAGCGGCCCAAACAGCCGCGACTTTTGCCTCATGTCCTGAGTAAAGAAGCCGTGAAAGCCATCCTCGAAGCCCATCAGAATGTAAAGCACCGCACCATGCTGAGCCTGATCTATGCCTGCGGGCTCAGAAGAGGTGAATTGCTGAATCTCAAACCCAGAGACATTGATCCCAGCCGGGGCATGCTGCGGGTCAACCAAGGCAAGGGGAAGAAAGACCGCTTGGTGCCCGTGGGCAAGAAGATGCTGGATTTGCTGGAGGAATACAGGCGGTATGAGAAGCCGACAGAATACCTGTTTGAGGGGCAGATTGCCGGAGGACAATACAATGAACGAAGCCTGCAGCAGGTCTTAAAGCAAGCTCTGAAAAAGGCAAATATCGAACTGCCCGTGACCCTTCACTGGTTGCGGCATTCGTATGCGACACATCTGCTGGAGAGCGGCACTGACCTCCGCTATATCCAAGAGCTGCTCGGGCATAACTCCAGCCGAACCACCGAGATCTATACGCACGTCAGTCAAAAAAGCCTCGAAAAGATAAAAAGTCCCTTTGATGAGCTGTAAAAATAAAGAGAGACAAACCTTCGCCTACTTGACCAACGTAGGGACATAAGCGAGAAAAAAGTGAAGCAATAAAGAAGTTAGCGGTCAGGCTAAAAGACGACACAGCAATAGAAAAAACAGTTGACAAATGGGAATTTTTGACTTCTTAAAAAACAAACCAAAAATGACTGACGAAAAATCAGACAACCAAAATTTGACAAATAAGGTCGAGCTAAAAACTCATTTGGACAGCATACAAAAAGAAATTTATCTATTCTTGAAGCCATTAGGGTTTAAGAAAAAAGGTCGGACATTTAACAAACAAACAGAAGACGGAATTTATCAAGTAATCAATATTCAAAGTGGTAGATACGAATTTGGCGACAAGTATGTAATCCCAGGATTTAGGGAAAACTTTTATGGAAAATTCACAGTCAATTTAGGAGTAATGGTAAAAGAAATTTATGAACTTGAAAGTCATAACAAACCCAAAGACATTTATCAAGACTATGACTGCCAAATTAGAGAACGACTACCACATTTGACTATTAAACAAGACCATTGGTGGACAATTTCAGACAACAACAATAAAACAGCGAATGAAGTTATTGACGGACTGAGTTCACACGGACTTGATTGGCTTGACAACTTCGAGAATAGAGATAAGATTTGCAAAAACTTAGGAACTTCTGAAGTTGGTTCGCCAAGAGCAAAATTAGACGTGGCACTTATTGAACTTCTTCGGGACAGAACAAAAGCAGAGAAATTATTTCAAGACTACTATGACAACATTGAAATAAAAAACGGACATAAGGAATACGTTAAAGGACTTGCCAACAGACTTGGAGTAAATTTAACTGACTGAATATGAATATATAGAAAGTGAATTTGACGACCGAAGAAGAAGCCCGAACCGCTAACAGGCGTTTGGCAAAAAAGCGGGTTCAGTGCTTAAATGAAGCTTTGTGCTTCGTATCAAGCTCAGTGCTGGCAGACAGTTTTGTGCTTCGAAATCCGCTTCTTCGCCAAGCGCCAAACCGTTATAGGGCATTTTAAAAGACTACCGTGAAACAAGCAATAAACATAATTATCGGACTGACTTTACTTCTTTTCGCTTCTTGTGGACAAGGACAAATAAAAACACCTGAAAACGCAATGACAAAATTTGAAGAGTTTAAAAGCAAAGAAAAATTTCTACAAGACGACAAACTCTTTTATCCAGGTATAGGCGACCCAAGCCTAAAACCTGTTTTGACAGAAAAAATAAATCTTGCAGCAGACGACTTTAAAAAACTTGCTGACAAAGGAAATGCAACTGACAAAGAATATCAAAACACGATAAAAGTTGGACTTGACCGATTTTCCGACCTTTACTTACAGCTTGACACAGAAGACCGAGAAAGAGTTTGTAGTTACTTTGAAGAACTTATGGACATTGTAGGACTTGAAAGTTCAGGCGGACATTTAAATAACTTTATGTATGGATTTGACCCTTCAAAATAGCAATCCATTGAAAAGGACATTTAGAATAATCGGTCTTTACATTTTCGGAACTTTGTGTTTTGCACTATTCATTTATATGGATAATTCCCAAGACTTGAATGACTTTTTGAAGAAGGCAGACAGAGTAAGAACAGATTGGGGGTTTGGATTTTATTTAATGGTTGGACTAATAAAATTTGTTTCCCTGATATCAGGTGTGACAATTCCAATAATATTGACAATAATGTTATTACGAGAAAATTTAAAGAAAAACGCCCTATAACAGCACCTAAGAAAACATGGGGGGACAGTGGTTTCCGCAAGGTTGGTTCTTCGTGGCTACCTTTGTCACGAGCGGACAGGAAAGTGCTTCAAATTGCCCCACGTTTCTTAGCTGCAAAACGTTGGCATCAAGCAATAAAATGAACCAAATACTAAAATACGGATTGATTACGATTTCAATTTTGATAATTGGGATATTTGTTTCATATGGAATCTTTGTAAATAATTTTGACTTGTTCGGAGAACCTGAGAAAGAAATTTTGAATACAAAATGTGACAATCAAGGAGTAAGACAGGCGACAACTTTTAAATATGGTGGAAATGCAGTGACCAATCAAGCAATATTAGTTTCAATTGACCTAGGATGCTCAAATAATCCAGACGATTCGAAAAAGAAAATAGTTTTTTCTGCTGAGAACAAAGGTGGAACGGCACTGCAGACAGAATGGAAATCGTTTGACACTCTTAAAATAATCTATTCGGATAGGCTTGAACCAGTTACCCAAATTGACAAGGTGACTTATATTGATTCGGCTTTAAACGTCACAATTATTTATGAAATAATACCTGAAAAGGAAATTGAAAACTCAACTGACCGAACCGACTATAATAGTCAAGATTTGAGTTATGAATTTAGAGAAGTAACCATATTCAAACTGACAGACACAATAATCGCTGACTTTAATGGAGATGGAAAGCTCGACCAAGCAATTTTTAGAAAAGAAAATGAAACTTCAGGAATTATCATAACTCACGGAGAAACAAACGAAGTAATTAAAATTGGTTTTGGTGAACGCTTTGCGCATTTGACAGAATTTAATTGGGTTGACTTTTGGGGTATTGTAAATGACTCAGAGACTTATGAAGTCGTAATTGAAGATGATGAGATCATAGGAGGTAGAATAGTTATGCTTGAGAATCCATCAATTGTAGTGAGAAAAGAAGAAGTAGGTGGCGGACTAATAACATTTAAAGAAAGAAAATATGTTTGGATTCACCAAGCAGACTAAATTATCTAATTATGCCATTGCCACCAGAAAATATAAATGCAAATATTACACCGAGAGAATTTGAGCTACTGGTTAAAGCTTACTTACAAGAAATTGGAAGTTCTATTAATACTTTTAATGTCAAGCATGATGTTCAATTACAAAGAGAAGATGGAAGATATCAAATCGATGTTTTTGTTGAATTTGAACTATTAGGGAGTGATTTTAAAGTACTTATTGAGTGTAAAAAGCACAAGGATAAAGTAAAACGAGATGTCGTTCAGCTTTTGTTTGATAAGATTAGAGCTACTGGGGCGCATAAGGGCATGATTTTCTCAACTAGCGGGTTTCAAGAGGGGGCATTACTTTATGCAAGAAAACATGGAATAGCACTAATTAGAATTATTGAAGGGAAGTATACTTACTTCACTAAATCAAGAGATTCGAGAAATTTTGACCCTCCATCCTGGGTGGATTTACCAAAATATGTTGGGGAATTCAGAACTGATGAAGCAATTTGCTATTTACAAAATGGACATTTAGAGCCATTAAGAGAATTTATAATGTTTAATAAGGAATAGAATAGCCAGCTGCCAACATCACCTTGGATACAGCGGGCGGTTCAGAGTAAATTGATAGTTTGCTATCTTTAAAAAGTTAGGAGTAGGTTGGAAGCGGACGGCTCCGAAAGCCCGTCGTCTCCAAGCTGAATCACGTTGTGGGCAATGGTAACGACACATCACGATAAACATAAATGATAAAAATTAAAATTATGAATAGAGCTTTTTTATCACATAGTAGCAGACAAAAAGACTTGGTGAGACAAGTAGCAAATAACTTGGGTAAAGCAAACTGTGTATTTGACGAATTTGAATTTGAAGCAGGAATGCCAATCTTTGATGAAATTAAAAAGGGAATCGGACAAAGTGATGTATTTGTTCTTTTTCTTTCGGACGATGCATTGAACTCAGATTGGGTACAGAAAGAAATAACTGAAGTTAAAAACCTAATTGAAAGTGGTTTAGATAAGCGATTTTATCCAATATTAATTGACAAATCACTTGAGATTTCAACAGACAATAGAATTCCGAATTGGTTAAAGAAATACTTACTGAAACCCATTTCTGAACATTTCTTAATCACAAAAAAAATTAGACAAAGACTACTTGAATTGCGTCTTGACGCTAATCCTATATTCAAGGCTAAGGCAAGTTTATTTGTAGGTCGTCAAGACCTTTTTGACCAGTTAGAAACAAAAATTTATTCCTTAACAGATGAAAAACCAAAATCAATTATCGTATCAGGTTTTGAAGGAATCGGCAGACGAACATTTCTTAAAGAAGCTTTTTTAAGAGAAAAGAGAATTAAAGAGTATTACACACCCATATATATTACACTTGATACTAAAGACAGTATTGAAGATTTTATATTAAAACTACAAGATTATAAAGGTGAAAACACAGCGGAATACCTTGAGCAATTATCAAAAATAGAATACGAACAGAAAGTAGAAGAAGCTAAAAGACTATTAGTAGCAGTAAAAAATTCCAATGAATATGTTTTTATAATTGATTCCGGTTGTATTGTTAAGCCAAGCAAACAATTAGCAGATTGGTATCTTCAAATAATTGACAATGAAGAATTTGATAATTTATTTACGCTAAATATTATATCCCGATTTCGTCCATCTAACGAGTTAATAAGACACAACAAGGATATTATTCATTTTAACGTTTCAAATTTATCCGAGAAAGATACACAAAAGTTATTTGTAAAATATTACTCACTACTTAAACTTGACTTAAAACCAGACCAAGCTCAAGAAATATTGACAGTTCTTAATGGTATTCCTTCACAGGTACATTATGCTGTTGAGAGGATTAAGGATTTTGGAATAATAGAGACTATTAAGAGAAAAGATGAAATTGTAGATTATGGGGAAACACAAGTTTACTTTATAATTGATAGTATACGTTCAAAAGGAAAATTTGCTTTTGATTTACTCGTTTTAATTTCAAATTTTGATTTTATCAGCTATGATTTTGTTTATTCCATTGTTGGCAAAACAGATGAAGTAAATGATTTGCTTGAGGACTTTTACATTTCAGGGGTTTTTGATTTAGTTGGTGCTAATAAGGAGTATATCAAAGTGCATTATCCAATTTCTGATTATCTCACACGTTCTAAAGCAAAAATAGATACTAGTTTTAAAAATGCTTTAAAGGATAAGATTAAATCATTTATTCAAGATGAAAGTGCAATTAAAGACTTTCAAGATGTTTCAGAATTACTTCACAACATAAAGGGAGCGATAATTCAAGGGTATAGTTTACCAGATAAATACTATATACCATCTTTCGTTTTAAAAACAATTGTAGAACTATATTATTTAGAAAATTATCAAAGCGTTATTTCATTAATTGATAAAGTATTAGAGAACACAAATCGACTAGATAAAGACCTTGTAAGAGAATTTAAATATTGGCTGTGCCTATCATTAGCCAGAGAAAAAGATTCACGTTTTGAAATAGAGGTTCAAAATATAGAAGGAGCAGACTATAACTATCTTTATGGTTTTTATTTCAGAATTAAGAAACAATTGGATAATGCTGAATCGCATTTAAGAGGAGCACTTAGTAAAAACTCAAGTTTTCAAAGAGCTAAAAGAGAGTTAGTAAACGTGCTTTTATTGAAATCAAATTTCAGTGATGCTCTTAGTATGGCAAAGTCAAATTATGAAAACCAAAAATTGAATGCTTTCCATATCCAAGCATATTTCATTTCAATAACTAGAAAAAAATACCTTTCCAGAGAGGATAAAGAAGTAATCGAAGAATTATTAAAAAACATTGAACGCAGTTCTGACTTCAGAGCGAAAGAAATAGCCTCAGTTATGAAAGGTGAATACTTCTACTATGTAAAAAATGATACATCAAATGCAATCACAACTTTAAGAGAATGTCTAGATAAAAACAAAAGTAAACATTACCCCAAAAAAGCACTAAATGACATTTATAAAAGGGCAGATATGATTGGTGTAGCAAATGAGCTCAACTCTAAACATAATGACGAACAAGAAACATTCGACAACTAGAACCACAGCCCACAATCGAGTAGACGGCCTCGCCAACCGTTAAGTTGACGAGGTGCGCCTCTCACACCACCGTACGTACGGGTCTCGTATACGGCGGTTCACTGGATTGTAGGTTGCGTTTTGAGGTAATAAGAAAGC